>WNFP01014790.1_pt1 | contig 18122 bp, 11 predicted proteins | sample 5400201 | NCBI WGS metagenome assembly WNFP01 (sample SAMN13153355, study PRJNA577476) | soil metagenome | isolation source: 115 cm saprolite under Madrone tree | place: USA:California | collected 2016-06-14 | reverse complement strand
ACATATTATGTTGTAGCTCATTTCCATTATGTATTAAGTATGGGAGCTGTATTTGCATTATTTAGTGGATGATATTTCTGAATACCTAAAATATTAGGTTTAGATTATAACATATTATTATCTAAAGTTCATTTCTGAATTTTATTTATAGGAGTTAATGTTACATTCTTTCCACAACACTTCTTAGGGCTACAAGGAATGCCTAGAAGAATAAGTGATTACCCTGATGCTTTTGCAGGTTGAAATTTAATCAGTAGTTTTGGTTCAATTATATCTGTTATTGCTACAATATTATTTTTACATATTGTATATTTACAATTAGTAGATGGTAATGCTGTATCAAGGTATCCTTGAGCAATACCTCAATTCTTTACTGATACATATCAAGCACTTATAAATAGAGCTTATCCTGGTTTAGAGTGATGTTTACAAAGTCCTCCAAAACCTCATGCTTTTGTAAGTTTACCTTTACAAAGTTCAGCAGATTCTTGAGTTATTACTATTTCCTTTATAGTTAATTATATTTTTAATAGTTGCATAGATTTTTGTGATGCACCAAGAGCTTGAGGTCTATATTTTCAAGATAGTGCCAGTCCACAAATGGAAGCTATAGTAGAGCTACACGATAATATTATGTATTATTTAGCAATAATTTTGTTTGGTGTAGGTTGAATAATACTATCAATTGTTAGAAATTTTGTTAGCAGTAAATCTCCAATAAGTAATAAATATTTAAATCACGGTACTTTAATAGAACTAATTTGAACAATAACTCCTGCATTAATATTAATATTAATTGCTTTTCCATCTTTTAAACTTTTATATTTAATGGATGCAATATTATTATTATTATTATCGAATGCCGTAACATTAAGACGAGATAAATCTATACTATATTCAAGAATAAGTATGATAATTTTACTTTACTCTTGTTTAATAGGATACAATAATTTAGATTTTTCATTATTGGAAAATGGTATAGACTTATTTACAGGTTTTTCCCTTTCTACTGTTGTAGAATTACAAATAATTGGTTTATACTTATTATATAGTATATATAGAGGTATAAACCCTCAATATTTTTACATTTTTTTATTCATGGATTTTTTCAGCTGCTTTTCCGTGTTTGGGTGTATAGGGATTACAATACTATTTTTATTAAAATCTTGTTGTTTAACATTATATATTATAATATATAATCTTATACATGTAAAATCGAAAAATAAAAAATCTAATACTTTTCTTCAAAATATATATTTAAAATTAAAAGATATAATACAAAAAATTCTTGCAAATTTTCAATATATTTGATTAATGTTTCTTGTGTCTATTGCTATAAAAAACAGTTTTTTTTATATGTTAAACGATTTTTACTGTCTTCAATTAATAGTATTTTTAGCCTTTTCTTTGTGGTTACCTATATCATATATAAATAGTATTTTTTTCATGTATAAAAAAAAAGAAACTATTAATTTTTCTTTATTTAATGAATATATTATTCATTATATTACAATAGATAAAGCTATTTTTTTAATTTGTATGGCTACGTTTTTTGGCTATATTAAAATAGTCTTTTTATTAGATTTATTTCGTCCTATTTTATGCGATGATAGCGATGACGAAAGTGTTAATAACGCTTCCGAAAATTATAAAAATAAAGATATTGTAAAGTATAATTCTAAGAGACGTTTAAGCACGTCAGATACTCAGTTATCAAAAGATGTTAGTAATAAAATTATAAAAATTAACCCTGATCTTTTGATAACAAACCGAGAATTAGACTATTTATATTCTACCAATAAAAAATTAGCCGATAAATATTATACATTTAATGACAATTCCTATATTAATGTTACGGATGCCAGAACGATTATAACTAAGAATTTTAAGCATATATGGGTAGAATTACCTGAGTTTTCTGGTTACACAATAAATAATTATATGGATAAGTGTCCAAGTGCTATATTAGCTTTTAATCAATTAGATAGTGAATGTCTTGAAGACATAACATATGGTTATGTTTCACCTCTATTAAATACTGTTTTCAAAAATGAGTATGGGTTTGGTGTTGTACCACAGACAGGTGGGGGAAAATCACCCTGTGATTTTATAGTTAATATTGCTGATCAGATACGTTTTCATCATACATTCATAGAATGTAAACGTTTTAGTGGTGATAGTGTGGAAGCATCTATGCGTCAACTAGTTCGTTATTTAAAAGAAAGCAATGCACCTAATAATGTTTTTGGTATTGTTGTAAAAGATTCTTTTATCACGTTTTTTGAATATCATAGTGGCTGACATAATATTAATCATTTTAACAATAAATGTGATCATTACGTAGGATTATTAGGTTTATATGCTAGCGAAGCAGGTATAAAAGTGATTGAACAACAAGACATATTCTTACCACAATTCCAAACATACGATTATAGAAATCCTTTGCACATACCTAGTATAAATATGTTATTCATGTATTTGTCGCAGCATACATTTGCACCTTGAAGAGGAAAAAATTTAGAGGTAGATATGTCTCTTAGATCAGATCAATTTGATGCACTTTTTTATAATTCAAAACATTTGGAATACGATAGATCTATATTGGGTTATAATTACTCAAGCAAAACAGAACTACGCTTACACAACGGTTTAATTAAAAAAGTACCTATGGAATTTCCAGTTAAAGTCGTAGAACTAACAACGGAAAATGGAGATAAAATAGATTTATCTAAAATATCTCCAATTAATCAAAGAAAAATATGAGATATTTTAGCTAAAGAGGGTATTAGACATAATATAAAAAATGCTTATTCTGAACAAATAAATCCTATTAATATTTTACCTAGGACAGAACAAGCGGAAAGCTCTATAGCAAATAAATATGGTACAAGTAATATTTCTTCTCAAATAAATACCCCTGAAAAGAATTTACATACATTAAAGGAAGTAAAAAAATTGCCAAATAGATTTAATACAAGTAATAGTTCAAATGAATATTCTTAAAAAGGATTTATCTATATTAGAAGTAAAACAATCTATGGTAAATATAGATATATTTATTTTAGTAAATTAATAATGTATTTATTTAGTAATTTTTTATGATTTTAATCTGAATATATAAAATATACATAGTTGTACTGCTTATTTTATTAAACAAATGATATTCTATTTTATTAAGCAAAAAAAATACGTTATTAATTTATATATTAAATGAGAATATTAAAAAGTCATCCCATTTTAAAAATGGTTAATTCTTACACGATAGATTCACCACAACCATCAAATATAAGTTATTTGTGGAATTTTGGTTCATTATTAGCCTTTTGCTTGGTTATACAAATAGTTACTGGTGTAACACTAGCAATGCATTACAATCCTAGCGTTTTAGAAGCATTCAATTCAGTTGAACATATTATGAGAGATGTTAATAATGGGTGATTAATACGTTATTTACATTCAAACACGGCTTCAGCTTTTTTTTTTTTAGTTTACTTACACATAGGAAGAGGTTTATACTATGGATCTTATAGAGCTCCTAGAACTTTAGTATGAACTATTGGTACTATTATATTTATACTAATGATGGCTACAGCTTTCCTGGGTTATGTTCTTCCGTATGGGCAAATGTCATTATGAGGTGCAACAGTTATTACTAACCTTATGAGTGCAATTCCTTGGGTTGGACAAGATATAGTTGAATTTATTTGAGGTGGTTTCTCTGTAAATAATGCAACTTTAAATAGATTTTTCTCATTACATTTTGTATTACCTTTTATATTAGCCGCTTTGGCTTTAATGCATTTAATTGTATTACATGACAGTGCAGGATCTGGTAATCCTTTAGGTGTTTCAGGTAATTATGACAGAATACCTTTTGCACCATATTATATATTTAAAGATTTAATAACTATATTTTTATTTATAGTAGTATTATCAATCTTTGTATTCTTTATGCCTAATGTTTTAGGTGATAGTGAAAATTATGTTATGGCAAATCCCATGCAAACTCCTGCTGCTATAGTACCTGAGTGATATCTTTTACCATTTTATGCTATATTAAGATCTATACCTAATAAATTATTGGGTGTTATTGCAATGTTCAGTGCAATATTAATATTATTAGTTATGCCATTTACTGATTTAAGTAGATCAAGAGGTATACAATTCAGACCATTAAGTAAAATAGCTTTTTATATTTTTATAGCCAATTTCTTAATTTTAATGCAACTAGGTGCTAAACATGTTGAATCTCCATTCATAGAATTTGGACAAATATCAACAATAATTTATTTTTCATATTTTTTAGTTATAGTACCTGTAACTAGTTTATTAGAAAATAGTTTAATAGAATTATCTATAAATAAAAAATAAATAAAAAACATATAAAAAATATATAAAAAATATATAAAAAATATAAAAATAAATAATTTTTATAGATAACAATATTATTATTATTATTATCGAATGCCGTAACATTAAGACGAGATAAATCTATACTATATTCAAGAATAAGTATGATAATTTTACTTTACTCTTGTTTAATAGGATACAATAATTTAGATTTTTCATTATTGGAAAACGGTATAGGGTTATTTGGGGGTTTATTTCATGCCACATGTATTACTAATGTATTTCATATTTTTATATTATTATTAAGTAGTATTATATTAGTATTAACAGCTTTTTACCCTAGAAATTTAAAAACTCAAGAATACAGTTCATTATATAAATTAATATATTGTAAATTAATTTATTATGAAACAAGTATTTTAAATAAAATGGCTGAACAATACAAAATAATAGAATATCCCCTAATATTATTATTTATAGTTACAGGAGCCTTATTTTTAATGTCAACAAACGATTTGGTTTCTATATTTTTATCAATAGAATTACAAAGTTATGGACTCTATCTATTGTCTACAATATACAGAAATTCAGAATCAGCCACTTCTGGTGGTCTTATGTATTTTTTATTAGGTGGTTTATCTTCTTGTTTTATATTATTAAGTACAAGTTTGTTATATGCTAATTCAGGTACTACTAATTTAGATAGCCTTTATATAATAATTAATATATCCGACATAGATGTTTCTATGACTGATAAGTCAACTAACATACTGTTTTGATACAAACCTTATTATATACATATAAGTTTATTGATAATGTCTGTAGGATTTTTATTTAAAGTTTCAGCAGCACCTTTTCATTTTTGAAGTCCTGATGTGTATGATGCTATTCCAACCATAGTAACCACTTTTGTGGCCATAATCGCAAAAATATCTATATTTATATTTTTATTAGAATTAGTACATTATACTAGTAAATTAGTTTTTGACCTAAATTTTACTTGAACTACTAGTTTATTACTTAGTTCTCTAATATCTTTAATTATAGGTACAGTAGTTGGTTTAAGACAGTTTAGAATAAAAAGGTTATATGCTTATAGTACTATATCACATGTAGGGTTTATATTATTATCATTAAGTATACATAGTGTAGAATCTATACAAGCATTTATTTTTTATATAATACAATACTCTATATCAAATCTAAATGCTTTCATACTATTAATTAGTATAGGTTATTCATTATATTGTTATGTGTATGAAGACAAAAAAGAAATTGATACTAAAAAATATACTAATAATGAAGAAGTTGTCAATAAATATAGATACCAAGATGAAAATACTTCTCCTATACAGCTTATAAGTCAGTTGAAAGGTTATTACTATATAAATCCAATGATGGCTTTAAGTTTATGTATAACTTTATTTTCATTTGTAGGAGTTCCACCTTTAATAGGTTTTTTTGGAAAACAGATGATTCTGAGTGCAGCTCTTGATAATGGATACATATTTATGTCATTAGTCGCTATATTAACTAGTGTAATAAGTGCAGTATATTACCTATTTGTTATAAAACAAATATTTTTTGAAAAACCTTCTTACAAATTAAATCCTGTTTTAAACGACTTAAGTTTAAACTGCGTTATTAGTAACGGAAAAACTATTTTAAAAAAAACAATGCTTAAGGTTAATAATATTGTAATATCTAGTTCTTTAAGTGTAATTATATCTATTTTAACCCTTATTATCCTTCTTTTCATCTTTATACCGCAGGAATGATTAACTTACCAAGAAAAAGATAGTGTGTTTGAATGTGGTTTTCATTCTTTTTTAGGTCAAAACAGAACTCAGTTTAGTATATCTTTTTTCATATTTGCACTATTATTCCTATTATTTGATTTAGAAATACTTCTAGTATATCCATATATTGTAAGTGGATATACAAATGATATATATGGTTTAATTATTATGCTAATATTTTTTGTATTATTGACATTAGGATTTGCTTTTGAATTAGGTAAAAATGCGTTAAAAATTGATAGTAGACAAAAATTAAGTTTATAAATATACTTTTAATATTTAATATATTTAAACTTGTGATACAAATTGTAAAATGTTATTTGTAATATGTTAGTTAATATATTTTAAAAATAACATAGGGAAGTCCGGAGCTATCTATATATATCTTTTTAATTTTTGTTAAAAATATAGGTATAAACCTTGGTGATTAACAGAAACTAAGCATAATAAAAATTAATTCATTAGTATTTTATTACTTTGAACTGAAAAGCCTATATTTAGCTTTTGTTTAGATTAATATTACATAAACAGGACTCGGCTTAATTGTATTCAGTTATATAATATCATTTTTTAGCTTTCTATCATTTATATGTTTTTTGTAATTTATATCTTTTCTTAATAATATTTAACTTATTTATATTTGATATTCAAATTGTATAACTTTTTTTTGTATCGAATCTATAGTTAAATTTAACCTAATCATCTAAAGTATGTTATAGATATGTATATATATTTTTGTAGCTATATATATTTTTGTAACTATATATTTTTGTAACTTTAGACTTAGCTTATAATAAATATAATGTTATATTTACCCACAATAATATCTATAATTGAAGTATTAATTGTTGTTGTTCCTGCTTTATTAGTTGTAGCTTTTGTAACAATAGCTGAAAGAAAAACAATGGCTAGTATGCAAAGAAGATTGGGGCCTAATTCAGTGGGTTGATATGGTCTTCTTCAAGCATTTGCAGATGCTCTTAAACTTTTATTAAAAGAGTATGTATCTCCAACACAAGCTAACTTAATATTATTTTTCCTTGGTCCAATAATAACTTTAATTTTTTCATTGTTAGGTTATGCCATTATACCTTACGGTCCTGGTTTAACAATAATGGATTATAATCTTGGTATACTATATATTTTAGCTGTATCTTCATTGTCTACATATGGTATACTTTTAGCAGGTTGATCTGCCAATTCTAAGTATGCTTTTTTAGGATCATTAAGAAGTACAGCTCAATTAATTAGTTATGAGTTAATTTTAAGTTCTGCTATATTATTGGTTGTTTTATTAGCTGGTAGTCTAGATATAACTGTAATTATAGAAGCTCAAAGAGCTATTTGATATATAGTACCTTTATTTCCTATATTTGTTATATTCTTTATAGGATCCATTGCAGAAACTAACAGAGCTCCTTTTGATTTAGCAGAAGCTGAATCAGAATTAGTTAGTGGATTTATGACAGAACATTCTGCAGTTATATTTGTGTTTTTCTTTTTGGCTGAATATGCTAGTATAGTACTTATATGTATATTAAATAGTATACTATTTTTAGGTGGTTATTTATTTGATTTCAATTTCTTTCTTTCTCCTTTTATGTATCTTTTACAATTTATTGATTTTGATGCTTGATTACGTATAACAAATAACCAGTTTAATTATGAATCTAACTATGAAGTTTCTTATAATCCACTAGTAGAAGGTATATTATGCAGTGTGGTTATAGGGTTTAAAGCTTGTATAATGATATTTATATTTATATGAGCTAGAGCTTCTTTCCCAAGAATACGTTTTGATCAATTAATGTCCTTTTGTTGAACTGTTTTACTGCCAGTAGTTATTGCTTTTATTATATTAATTCCTTGTATTTTATATAGTTTTGAAATTATACCTAGTAATATACCTTTATTATAAAAAGGCATATGGTATAAAAAATATAAAAAAAAATAAAACAAATAATGTATTTAAAATGTATCTACTCATTTAAAATAAAAAAAAATATTATTAAAGTTAAATTATATTTCCAATTTCTGGAAAATATAATGATTAAACATATTATATATATATATACATAATGAATTTATCACTAATACTATTTATAATAGGAATATTGGGTTTTGTATTAAATAGAAAAAATATTATATTAATGCTTATTTCAATTGAAATAATGCTATTAGCTATTACGTTTTTAATTTTAGTAAGTTCACTTAGCTTTGATGATATATTAGGCCAAACATATGCTATATATATAATAGCGATAGCTGGAGCTGAATCAGCTATAGGTTTAGGTATATTAGTTGCTTTTTACAGATTAAGAGGAAGTATTGCAATAGAATTTAAGTAATGTATCTAGTTATAATTATCTTACCACTATTAGGATCAATAGCTGCTGGTTTTTTTGGTAGAAAAATTGGAGTTAATGGAGCTCAATTTATAACATGTAGTGCAGTTATAATTACGACAATGTTAGCTGTAATAGCTTTTTTTGAAGTTGGATTAAACAATATACCTGTGTCAATACAAGTATTTAGATGAATCGATTCGGAATCACTTAATGTGTCATGAGGGTTTCATTTTGATTCATTAACGGTTTCTATGTTAATACCCGTACTAATTGTTTCATCTTTAGTGCATATATATTCAATAGGATATATGAGTCATGATCCTCGGGAAGACGTTTTGGGAAAACGTTCTTATATTTATGGGGATAAACTGTCAAACTCCGGGGAACTCCTAAAGCTTAAGGTACCAAACTATATATGAAAGTGTATAAGTGGCTGAACTAATTACTCAGGTAAGGTAACAAGCCTTAAGATGAGTGAAAACAAAATGGACAATCGCGGATCTAAATCAGATTTCAGATCAAATTTGAATTATGTAAAAGAGCAACGAGTAGACGGCAGTTGATGTATTAAAAGTAGATTAATGCATTTAAGGTATACTCTTAAAGGTTTCGAAAGAAACTGTTCACTCAAAATCCCTTCTAAACAATTAATTGTCAAAAGATTCTCTTCTACTTTAATATCTTCTGTTAAACCTTGGTTTTTATCTGGTATAATAGATGCAGAAGGTTCATTTACTATAATAATAGATAAAAATCAAATTCGTAAATTAGGATGACGTGTACAATCGAAATTTCAAATAGGACTACATATTCGGGATCTTAATCTATTAAACCAGCTACAAAAACATTTAGAAGGATTTGGTACAATACATATAGATCAAACTAGAAACCGGGTAAATTATTCAATTGATTCTGCTAAAGAGTTAAATAAGCTATTTGTTCATTTAGAACGTTTCCCTTTATTAACACAAAAAGCTGCGGATTTCATTTTATTTAAACAAGCTGTAAATCTTATGAATAATAAAGCTCATCTTACTATCGAAGGTTTAAATCAAATAGTAAATATAAAAGCCTCTATGAACCTAGGTCTATCAGATAAGTTAAAAGCAGAGTTTAAAGGATACAGTCCAGTTGAAAAACCGGTAGTTAATAATGAAAAAACTCCTGACCCTTCTTGAATAGCAGGTTTTGTGAGTGGGGAAGGAAATTTTTATGTCCATATCGCCAAGGGTACTACTAAAATAGGATATCGTGTTCAGTTGAGATTTAGAATAACTCAACATATAAGAGATATAAAACTAATGGAAAGTATAATGCTTTTATTAGGGTCAGGTAGTATTTACAAATATCCTAAACAATCGGCTATTAACATAACAATTATGAATTCTTCAGATATTAGTAATAAAATAATTCCTTTCTTTAATGAATACCCTATTATGGGTGTAAAATTATATGATTATCTTTATTGATGTAAAATTCATAATTTAATATTAGATGGTTCTCATTTAACACCTGAGGGTATTAATATTATTCGTAACATAAAAGCTGGGATGAACAAGGGTAGAGATTTTACTTTAAACAATTAATTGCAAGATAAATTTGAGAAAATATGCATAACCAAAGATTTTTTAGTTATTTGAGCTTATTTACATTTATGATGATAATTCTTGTAACAGCTAATAATTTTTTATTAATGTTTGTAGGTTGAGAAGGTGTGGGTATATGTTCATATCTTTTAGTTTGTTTTTGGTTTACTAGAATAGCAGCTAATCAAAGTTCTTTATCAGCTTTTTTAACTAATAGAGTAGGTGATTGTTTTTTAACTATTGGTATGTTTGCAATTTTATGATCTTTTGGTAATATTGATTATTCTACAGTATTCTCATTAGCTCCTTATATTAATGAAAAGGTTATTACTATTATAGGTATATGCTTATTAATAGGAGCTATGGCTAAAAGTTCTCAAGTTGGATTACATGTATGGTTGCCAATGGCTATGGAGGGACCTACACCTGTATCGGCATTAATACATGCGGCTACTATGGTTACTGCAGGTGTATACTTATTAATGCGTACATCACCTTTAATAGAATATAGCTCAACTGTGTTAATGCTATGCTTGTGTTTAGGTGCTGTTACAACTGTATTTAGTTCACTTATTGGTCTATTCCAACAAGATATTAAAAAGGTTATAGCTTATTCAACCATGAGCCAATTAGGTATGATGGTTATAGCCGTAGGTTTATCTTGTTATAATATAGCTTTATTTCATTTAATAAATCATGCTTTTTACAAAGGTCTTCTTTTTTTAGGAGCCGGAGCAGTAATTCATGCTGTAGCTGATAATCAAGACTTTAGAAAATATGGAGGATTAAGACCTTTTTTACCACTAACTTATTCAGTTATGCTAATTGCTTCTCTTAGTTTAGTGGCTTTTCCTTTTATGACAGGATTTTATTCTAAAGATTTTATACTTGAATCTGCATATGGTCAATACTATTACTCTAGTACTGTTGTATACATGATAGCTACAATAGGAGCTATGTTTACTACATTATATTCTGTTAAAGTGCTATATTTAACATTTTTAACTAATCCTAACGGACCTTTAGTTAATTATAAACAGGCACATGAAGGTAATATTTTTATGAGTTTTCCTTTAATAATATTAGCAGTATTTTCTATATTCTTTGGTTATATAACAAAAGATATATTTATAGGATTAGGTTCAGGGTTTTTTGCTGATAATGCTTTATTTATTCATCCTTCACATGAAATTATGTTAGATACTGAATTTGGTGTACCAACTTTATTCAAATTGTTACCTTTAGTTTTCACAATTTTATTAAGTGTAATTTCTATTATATTATCTGAAAACGTACCTGGTGTATTAAGTAAATTTAAACTTACTAGAATTGGTTATAATATATTTAGCTTTTTTAATCAACGTTTTTTAATAGAACTTTTCTATAATAATTATATTACTAATTTTATTTTAAAATTAGGTGGTCAAACAACGAAGGTTATTGATAAAGGATCTGTGGAGTTATTAGGACCTTTTGGTTTAGAAAAAAGTTTACTAAGTTTAAGTAAATCTATTTCTAGTTTGGATACTGGTGTTATTACTTCATATGCTTTGTATATTTTAATTGCTTTAATTTTTTATATATTAATACCATATTTATCTATAACAGATAATAGTATTTTAATATTAATACTTTTTTTATTTTTATGTATTATAAGATTTAAATAGTTTTATATAGTTAATGTAAATACACAAAATTAAAGTTAAACTTATAACTTAAACTTAAGATATAAAAACAATATAATTTAAATATTTATAATCTTAATATTTAAATAATAGATTTTAAAATGTATTGATACAATTAAAGTAAAAATATAAAATTAAAAATAAAAATATAAAATTATATAAAATTAAGAATATAAACGTTACGGTGTTAAAATTTATTATACAATATAATAGTATATTATATCATATAATAATTGTTATTATAATAATTAATAGTAAGATATTTAAAATTATAAATATTATTATATATTAAAAATTATTAATAATAAATAGATACTAGTAAAATTATTAAATAAAAAACTATATTTTTAACTAATGGTTTAAACTAAAATAATGAATTTTTTATAATATTATATTAAAAAAAAAATGATACAAGCAGCAAAAATTATTTTAGGTGTAGCCAGAAATCCTAGTCTGAGAGGACAATTATTTGCATATGCAATTCTAGGTTTTGCTTTTGCTGAAGCCACTGGATTATTCGCTTTAATGATGGCTTTCTTACTATTATATGTTGCTTAATAATAGTATATAAAAATTAATCATAAGAAAAAATTAAACATTTAAAATATAAAAATTATTAAATATTAAATCTATTAATTTCCTGTTTTTCCTAAATTCCTTTTTGTGGTTAAATTGTTATTTAAAGCCTATATCTAGTGGATAGAGTAGAATACTGTTAATATTCGATAAATGTTCGACTCATTTTAAGGGCTATATAATATATAGAATATCATTTATATTCTATATATTATATACATAATGCGTTATAGTACTAAACTATAAATATATATTTATAAATTATTATACGATACACTAAGTTATATATTAACTTATACACTAATTTATATATTAACTTATATGTTAACATATACACTAATTTATATATTAATTTATGTATTAACTTATACATATATATATATGAAGAATAATTATTATGAGAAGGTAAACATTAGTAATATTATTAATATGACTAAATTATTTAGAAAAATTGTTATTCCGGTATTTTGCTTAATTTGTGGATTTTATGTTAAACAGAAATTAGTTAATCTATATAATTTAGATGTTTCTTTACTGATTGATTATTTATTAGTATATATTCCTGCAACTATATCTAATTCTATCTTATCCTTTATTTTAGATAATACATCATTTTTATCATATATGATGTCATCAGGCAACGGAGATAATACTAGTAATATTGGTGAAATAAATGCTGGTAATGTTAGTGGTGATAATTCTAATAATACTGGTAATTCTAATGATACTGGTAATAATTCAGATAATGACGGTAACAATTCAGAGGGTAACAATAATTCTGATGATCCCGGTACTCCGGATTTAGAAGACGATTCTAATGACGTTTTTCAGGACGTCAGAGGTGCTAATGAAGAGCGTGAAGAATTATCGGATGACCCTGACGCTACTACTGGGGACAAGATTAGAGCAGATATACGTATGCAAAAGGCTATGATTGCTTCACTTGAATTAATGTTGGAAGTTGAGCCAAATAATGAAAGGGCTCAATCAATGTTGGCCGCTTGTATGGTAATACTTGCTGATCTAGAATCTGATTTGGAGGATTTAGATTCTGATGATGAATAGATGCTTTTTAGTCTTTTTGGATTATGAGGTTAAACAATAGAATTTATATCATATTTAGCTAGAAATGTATCATTAGGACTTAGATTAGTTGCTAATATCCTTTCAGGATATATACTATTAAATATTATATAAGGTTTGTTTTCCATACAATATTTTCACAACTGGGTTTATATTATTTTAAGTTTATTAGCCTTCATTATAGCATTTTTAAGTATAGAATTAGGTATTGCGTTTATACAATATTAAATATTAGTAGTATTATCTTATTAATACACTATAAAAATAGTATTTTATATCATGTATTATTTTTTTAACAAGTTTTTTTATATATATCATAATAATTATTGTATTACGGAGTAGATAATACATAAAAAATATTAATATATATAAAAAATATTTATATATAAAAAATATATATATAAATATATATAATACACATATAAATATATATTAATATAGCCAAATAAGGGATATGTTGCAGATGGATCTGCGTTTTGATTGCAAATCATGAATATGAGGTTCAATTCCTCCGTATCCTTCAAAATATAAATACATAAATTAATTTATATTTTAAATTTCTAATTATTATATTTATCCTTTTTTTTTCCTTTTTTAATTTTTAAATTATATATATATATATGCTTTTATATGAATAGTTACTTATCATTTATTATAAGTCCTTTGGATCAGTTTGAAATAAGAAGTCTAATTAGTTTAGATGCCCCACTTTTAGGTAATATACATATTTCTCTAACTAATATAGGATTATATTTAACAATAGGTGCTTTTTTAGCTTTTTCTTTTAGTATAATAGCTACTAATTATTCTAGAGTAGTTTCAAATAATTGATCTATAGGTCAAGAATCTTTATATGCAACTGTACACAGTATAGTAGTTAATCAGATAAACAGTAAAAACGGACAAATTTATTTTCCTTTTATATATGCATTATTCATATTTATTTTAATAAATAATTTAATAAGTATGGTACCATACAGTTTTGCTTCAACATCACATTTTATACTAACGTTTGCTCTTAGTTTTACTGTTGTATTGGGTGCAACAATATTAGGGTTTCAAAAACATGGTTTAAAATTTTTTTCTTTATTTGTGCCTAGCGGATGCCCTCTTGGACTTCTGCCTTTATTAGTATTAATTGAGTTTATATCATATTTAGCAAGAAATATCTCATTAGGGCTTAGATTAGCTGCTAACGTAGTGGCCGGACATCTACTGTTAACAATATTAAGTGGATTTACTTATAATATCATGACATCTGGGTTTATATTCTTCTTTATAGGTTTACTACCATTAGCTTTTATAATAGCGTTCTCAGGATTAGAATTTGCAATAGCCTTTATCCAAGCACAGGTATTTGTCGTATTAACATGTTCTTACATTAAGGATGGATTAGATTTACATTAAAAAAGTATTATGAGTAAAAATAATTATAAAAAAGTTGAGTTTCAAATAAATGATGTTTCTGCTTCTAATTTTTTGTGTGGAGAAAATTTATTATCTTATGTAAAATCAAATTTAAGTATTGATGAAAATTATGTTTTGGTTGTAAAATATATTTCATTATGTCAAAGTATTGATTTAAAAAGTAATAAATTCTTGGATTATTCTTTTCTTAGTTCAGATTGTGATCGTATTTTAATAGGATTATATGATAGTTGTTTTAAAACTATATTAAAAAATATTGTTTCAGAAAAAGAATTCAAAAGTCATCTAGATTTCTTTAGAAATATTTCTAATATGAAAAATAAATTAGTTCAAGAAGAATTATTGTTTAGTATTATAGAACATACGGTTTTTAAAGATGATGAGAATGATTTTTATTATTATGATGATTATTGTTATGATGATTATTGTTATGATTATGATTATGATAATTTAGATATTTATTATAATAATATAACAATGTATTTTATACCTGTTGATAATTATACTGATGAGGTTTTGGATAATATTATTAAAAGGTTTGATGTTTAGTTATAGTATATATATTTAGTATTTTATATTAAATTTATAAATAGGTATGATTTAAAATTTAATTTTAACTAAATTTATACAAAATTTGTCTAGTGTTTTGTATATTCTATATAACTAGTGTTTTTATTATAAATTATCTGTTGAAAAAAAAAATTAATAAAAAATAAAAATATAGCAGTAGAGTCTTAAAAGACGGGTAGGAAGGTGGGTAAAACAATTTTAAAGGATTAGTACCATGGGTGATTCTCTCTTGTAGTTAAATTTGTATTTAAAGTCTGTATCTCAAGTATAGAGTAGAATACTATTAATCTTCGATAAATGTTCGACTTATTTTATACGCTATTTATATAAAATATTTTTTTTTATAGGTGGTTATTTAATTTTATATTACCATATAGATATATATGGCGTTACATTGTACCCTAAAATATAAAATTATTATTTTTAGTGGTTTAGTGGGAATTTATTATTTATTTATTACCATGTTATTATTACTTTTATTAATTATACCTTTGATTGGTATATTTATTATATCAACAAGTACGTATGATGAACTTTCGACTGTACATGTAAAACGTGTAAAATATATAGCTTTAGCTACATCTGTTTTTAATTTATTTATTTCATTAATTATATTTATATTATTTGATTTTAGCAACAACCAATTTCAATTTGTTCAAGAGTATCATCAAATAAGTTCTTTTGATTTCTACTTAGGTATAGATGGTTTATCTATATATTTTGTTATATTAACTACTATTATAATACCTATTTCATTATTATCAAATTGAACATCTATATCAGAAAATATTAGAACATATATAATAATAATTTTATTACTAGAAACATTATTATTAGCAGTATTTTTAGTATTAGATATACTACTTTTCTACATATTTTTCGAAAGTATATTGCCACCTTTGTTTATACTAATAGGTTTATTTGGATCAAGTAATAGAGTAAGGGCTAGTTTTTACTTGTTTTTATATACACTATTAGGTTCTTTATTCTTATTATTATCTATACTTACCATGTCTTCTATTATGGGTACTACTGATTTTGATGCTTTATATAAAACAAATTTTAATTATTTAACACAACTTTTCTTATTTTATGGTATTTTTATAGCTTTTGCTGTTAAAACACCTACTATTTTTTTAAACACTTGACTTTTAAAAGCTCATGTTGAATCACCATTAGGAGGGAGTATAATTTTGGCAGGTATTGTTCTTAAACTAAGTTTATATGGTATACTTAGATTGATATTACCTATATTACCTAAAGCTTCTATAGATTATACTTATATAGTATATTTAATTGGTGTTATTACTATTATATATGCTAGTTTTAGTACATTAAGAACTATAGATGTTAAAGAACTTATAGCTTATAGTTCTGTATCTCACGCTGCTGTGTATCTTTTAGGTGTATTTAGTAATACAATACAAGGTATTGAAGGTGGTATTACTTTAGGATTAGCTCATGGATTTGTTTCATCAGGTCTATTTATTTGTGCTGGGGGTGTTTTATACTCTTCTATAGTATTTTCTGCTGCATATACAATATATATGTTTAATAGAATAGCATTTGCAGGATCATACTCTAAATTTTTCAAAGTAAATATACCAGATTTAAATAAACGTGAGTTCCATATATTATTGACATTGGTTGTTTTTACAGTAGTATTAGGTATATACCCTGCACCTATATTAGATGGTTTACATTATTCTGTGTCATCTTTGATATATTATGCTCCAATATTGTAAAAAATTAATATTTATAAACTAATAAAAAAAAATTTTTTTATATTATTTAACTACATAAACACATAAACACATAGATAACAATATAAACACATATATAAGTACATGAATACATAAGTATAAAAGGTACTCATATTAATATAAGGTATTCATATTAAGATACTCATATTAAGGTATTAAGATACTCATATTAATTTAAGGTGTTTATATTAATTTAATGTATTTATTAATTTAAGGTAATAATATAAAGTATTTTTATAAAAATATTTTTATAAAGGTATTTTTTAGTATAAAAAAAAAGTTTAAAACATAAATTAAGTATAAAAATATAAATTATAATTTAATATAATATAGTATAATAATTAATAGTAATGTATTACAAATGTAATATATATTATTATAACATATATGCACATTAATACTAAAGTAATAAGAAAGATTAACTTTAATCTTTCTAGCTAACATATTAACAAGATGTTAAGTAAAAAATAAACATATTTTCTTCAAGTTCGAATCTTGAGTAAGATATTTCAACATACATATTATATTGTTGAAATAAATAACAAAATATAAATTAGATGAGTTTGATGATGGCTCTGAATGAACGCTGTCCAAATGCTTGACACATGCTAATCGAACGTCAATATTATTAAATTTTTTTCTAATAATGTTGAAGTGGTGTACAGGTGAGCAAATGGTATTTTTGGCTACCTAAGAGCAAGGGATATGTAAATCCCTTATAATAAAAAGAAATGTTAATTATAAAATAGTTAAAAATTTCACTCTTAGATGATTATAAATACCTCGGGTAAGTAATAATTAAGGTAATGGCTTAATTAGCTTGTATCCGTAGTCGAGACTGAAAGGTCGATCGATCACATTGGGTCTGAAAAAACCCCAATACGTCTAGTACAGCAGTGAGGAATATTGGTCAATGGCCTAACGGCTGAACCAG
>WNFP01001527.1_pt1 | contig 18122 bp, 16 predicted proteins | sample 5400201 | NCBI WGS metagenome assembly WNFP01 (sample SAMN13153355, study PRJNA577476) | soil metagenome | isolation source: 115 cm saprolite under Madrone tree | place: USA:California | collected 2016-06-14 | reverse complement strand
CGCGGCGTCGACGTGACAGTCCGTCGCGCGCCGGCAACGAGCGCCTGAGGAGCGATCAGTGCGAAGCAGGAGCCGTCGGCGGACTACTGCTCACGGCCGCAGCGCGAAGAGCAAATCGAGCACGACGAAGCTCGCGATCACCAGCCCGACGATGATCCAGAGGATGGCCTTCTTCGCGCCTGTTCCCGCAAACGGCATGTGCCGAAAGGATCGACGAAGGCGCGCTTCGGTCCGCGCCGGGGGCGCCTTTGTAGCGCCGGCGAGACTTGCGGCACAAATAGAAATTCCGAGGCGCGAGACGTTTGGAAAACCGAGCCCAGGTCCCTTCGGGGCGGGACCATGCTCGCCGAGCGCGAACGCATGATGAGCGAGCCACCGCCGGACGCCGGTCGCACCATCCGCGCATGGCGCGAGCGCATCGGTTTCACGCAGGAGGGGCTCGCGAACGCTCTCGCCGTCGCCTTCTCCACCGTGAGTCGCTGGGAGAACGGTCACGTGAGGCCGAGCAGACTCGCCTGGAAGGCACTCGAACACCTCGCCGCCGAGCACGGCGACCTGCTCCTGGGCGAAGGTGAAGGAGCAGCATTACCGCCACTCGTCCGCTCCCCTGTGAGTTGATCAGTCTGCCGTCGCTTCCGAGGAAGCCCTGAGGAGCTTGTCGCGCTCCACGCCCGTGATTGCCCGTCGGCGCCAGCCGGCAATGGGGGGCGAAGACCGCCGTGCTGCAAGAGTAGTCAGATATCCCGTCTACATTGGACGGGAACACGACGCGGCGGCCATCCCCACGGCGTTCTTGCCGTGCCGCTTGACGGCATACATGGCCGCGTCGGCGGCCCGGAAGAGCCCCTCCGCGTCGGCGGCGTGCTCCGGGAAGGTCGCCGCCCCGACGCTGGCGGTGACGGCGGAGAGGTCGACGTCCGAGCCCTCGAGCACGCGTGTCTCCGCGATGGCGGCGCGGATCGACTCGGCGACCCGGCGCGCCGTCGCGGCATCCGCGCCGGGCAGGATGACCACGAACTCGTCGCCCCCGAAGCGGGCGGCCAGGTCGCCGGGCCGGAGCTGGCGCGCGATCGTCCTGCCGACGAAGCCGATCGTCCGGCTCCCGACCAGGTGGCCCTCGCTGTCCACCAGGGCTTTGAAATTGTCCAGGTCGAGGACGAGCAGCGAGAGCGGCCCCCCGCGCGCCAGCAGCTCGGGGAGCATGCGGTTGAAGTGCCGGGTGTTCCCGAGGCCGGTCAGGTCGTCGGTGATCGCGGCGAGCTGCGCCTCCCGATAGAGCGAGGCATTCTCGATCGCGATGGCGGCGTGGTCGGCCAGCGTCTCGACCAGGCGCAGCTCGCCGTCGGTGAAGCACGAGCCGTCGAGCTTGTTGATCACCTGGATCACGCCGAGCAGCGCGTTCTTCTTCACCACCGGCACGCACAGCATGCTGCGCGGCACGAGCCCCGTGCGCTCCGCCAGGCCGGCGTGGTGGCGCGGATCGCGGCTCGCGTCGTCCAGACGCAGCGGCTGGCGATGGCGCGCCACCCAGCCGGCGATGCCCCGGTCGCAGCCGAGGCGGACGCCGTCGATCACGCCCGGCTGCAGGACCCGCGAGGCCCTGAACTCGAGCGCGCGGCCCTGCGGGTCGTGGAGCAGCAGCGAGGCGGCCTGGCTGGGGACGACGGCGGCGACGCGGGCGAAGAGCCGGTGCAGCGCCGCGGCGTCGCGCGACAGCGCCTCGGGGCTGACGCCGTTCGCCAGCTCGGCGGCGGCACGCTCCAGACGCTCGCGGTCGGCCGCGGTGAAGGGGAGGCCGTCGTAGTGCGTGCGCAGCTCGAGCGCCCCGATCACGCGCGCGCCGTGGCGGAGCGGCACCGCGAGCACGCGCTCGTCCTCCGCGAGCGTGCTCTCGCCGGTGCATGCGGCCCAGCCCGCCGCGCTCGGCCCGCCCGTCGCAGGCAGGCCGAGGAGCGCGCTCTCCTGCAGCGTCTCGGTGGCCGAGAAGACCAGCTCGTCCCGCTCGCGGTCGTAGAGGAGGAGCGAGAGACCCTCGGCCGCGGTGAACGTCTTGATGCCGTCCAGCACCGCGCGCAGGATCTCGGGCAGCTCGAGCGTGGAAGTGAGGGCGCGCAGCGACTGGTGGACGGCGGCCAGGTCGTGGAGCTGGCGCTCGAGGGGCTGGTCGGGCGGCGGTGCGGGCATCTCTCCGCCGGCGGTTACCACGGCGCGCCGTGCGGCCGCCACCGCCGCGCGCCTCGCGCCGTCTCTGCCCGCTTCAGGTCGCCACGACCCCCAGGCGGAACGACCCCGGGGCGGCGGTGGGACCGACTCCGGCGCGCGCGATCAGCTGGTCCCCGGCGGGGATGTGGCGCTTGAGCTCCGGCATCACCTCGCTGGCGAAGAGCCGCAGGCTCGACTCGGCGAGATCGTAGGGCATGCCGCCGTAGCTGAAGACGCCGTTGAACGCCTCGGCGCCGGTGCGCTTCTGGATGTCGAGCACCTTCTCGTAGCATTGCTCGGGCGTGCCGTAGATCTGGAGGCCGAGGAAGAACTCCGTCATCGCGTCGACTCCGCCCGGCGTGGACACCCGCTCCTGCACCTCCTTGTAGGCCTCGTAGCCGCGCATCTTCGTCAGATGGTCGCCGACCAGCTCGTAGTGCTTGACGACGGAGCGCCAGTAGGCGCCGATGTAGCGGCGGCCGAGCTCCTCCGCCCGGCCCGGGTCCTCGTCGCAGAACGTCCAGCCTCCGACGATCGGCGGCGGCGCATCCGTGCCGTTCACCTCGCTGTAGACCCTGCGGTAGTCGTTCAGCTCCCTCGCCACCATGTCCCACGGCTTCTGCGGGATGATCAGGAGGCCGATGCCGAGCCCGGCCATGATGACCGAAGACTCGGGCGAGACCGCGGCGGCGTAGGTCCGGCCGCGAAACGACTTGAACGGCCGCGGTCGGAGCTCGCGCCGCTTCTGCTGCACGAAGCGGCCGTCGAACTCGCAATAGCCGCGTTCGAGCCCCTCGAGGATCATCTGCGCCGCCTCGCTGAAGATCGCGCGGCTGTCCTCCTGGTTCACGCCGAACCCTTCGAACTCCACGCGCCCGAGCCCGCGACCGAGGCCGAGGATCAGGCGCCCGTTCGACATGTGATCGAGCATCACCACCTGCTCGGCCACGCGCAAGGGGCTGTGCCAGGGCAGCACCACCACCATCGAGCCGAGCTGGATTCGTTGGGTGCGCCCGGCGAAATACGTGAGGTAGAGGAGGACGTCGGGGCACATCGTGTAGTCGGTGAAGTGATGTTCGACGCCCCACAGCGATTCGAACCCGAGCGGCTCGGCGAGATCGCCGAGGCGCAGCTCGTTCCGGTAGACGTTGCGATCGGTTCGCCCTTCGCCCTCGCCCTGAAAAATGACGCCCATTCCGACGTGCATCGCGCACCCCTTCCCGGTGGCCGTGCGGCCCGCTTTCGACCTCGTGCTCGTTCTCCCCGACACCATAGACCTGGTCTCAGGGAAGCGTCCAGTATGAGGGGGGACCGGGGCGACGCGCGCGCTTCGCCCCGAGGACCGTCCCAGCCGTAGCCGGGACTTCCTCCTCGGGCGCTACGACGCGGTGCCCCGACGGCGGGCCAGGACTTCGTCGAACAGCGCCTCCATGGCGCGCACGTGGTGGCGGATGTCGAACACCGCGTCGACGCGCGCGCGCCCGGCCCGCCCCATGGCGGCGCGCCGCGCGGGATCGGCGAGGAGCGCGAGCAGCGCGTCGGCGAGCGCGCCCGCATCGCGCGGCGGCACGAGGAGCCCGGTCTCTCCGTCGACGACGATGAGGAGGGGGCCGCCCTCGCGCGGGGCGATCACCGGGCGCCCGATCGCCATCGCCTCGATCAGCACGCGCCCGAACGGCTCGGCCACGACCGAGGCGTGGATCACGACGTCCATCGCGTCGAGGCAGGCGGGGACGTCGTGGCGGGCGCCCGTCAGGACCACGTGGCCGGCGAGATCCGGGCGCGCGATCCGCTCGTGGATCCGCTCCGCGTACTCGGCGCCGCGCCGGTGCACGCCGCCGACGAGGAGGCAGCGGAGCTCCGGGAAGCGCGCGCGCGCGCGCGCGACCGCCTCGACCACGAGATGCTGCCCCTTCCAGTCCTGGATGTGCCCGACGATGCCGGCGAGCGGCGCATCGGGCGGGATGCCGAGCTCGCGCCGAACGGCGGCGCCACCGCCGGGCGCGAACGCGGCCGTGTCGATGCCGTCGTAGATGGTGAGGAGCCGGCGCGCGCGCAGGTGCCGCGCGCGGCAGTGCGCCTCGATCTCCTCGGTCATGCAGATGCAGGCCTCGATCCAGCGCGAGGTGAGGCGCTCGAGCGGGCCGACGCGCTCGAAGCCCTTCTCGTGGCACACGACCGGGATGCGGCAGCGCCGCGCGGCGATCAGGCCGTCCAGATTCGCGCGCAAGCCGTTGGCGAGGTAGACGAGGGCCGGCCGCTCGCGCCGGAAGAGCTCGGCGAGCGTGCGAGCGCGGGTGCCCACCACGCCGTAGAGGTTGGCGGCGCGGAGCCACATTCGGCCGAGCGGGCCCTCGCCGTGCGCGCGCGTCGGGCGGGGGAGCGGCGGCAGGACGTGCACGGGCAGGCCGTTGGCGGCGACGTGCTTCGCCTCGTAGAGCGCCAGCGCGGGTTCGAAGCGGGCGCGGTCGAGCCGCGGGATCAGGTGGAGGATGCCGGTGAGCGAGCCCCCGACCACGCCGCCGGTGCTCGCCTCGACGAACAGGATGCGGCGCGCCGCCATGGTCGCGAGCCGCAAACGCTAATCGGCGGTGCCGCCGGGTGTCAAGCGAAGGGGAGCCGTCTCTGGTAAAAGAGGTTGCCGCGATGGGCGGCGACTCACCGAGACATCGGCGGGAAAGATGAAATGAAACTGGCGAAGAGACTGAACGGCGTCGAACCCTCCATGACCCTGAAGGTTGCCGCCAGGGCGGCCGAGCTGCGGGCCAGGGGGATCGACGTCGTGAGCTTCGGCGCGGGCGAGCCGGATTTCGATACGCCGGCGCACATCAAGGAGGCCGCGAAGAAGGCGCTCGACGGCGGCGCGACGAAGTACACCCCGGTCGAGGGGACCCCGCAGCTGCGCCAGGCGGTGGCGGCGTGGCTCAGCCGCGCGCACGGCTTCGACGTGGCCCCCAACGAGGTGATGGTCAGCGCCGGGGCGAAGCAGGTCATCTTCAACGCCTTCCACGCCGTGCTCGACGAGGGCGACGAGGTGATCCTGCTGGCGCCGTACTGGGTGAGCTACTCCGAGATCGCGAAGCTGGCGGGTGCGCGCCCGGTGCCGGTGGTCTCGCGCGCCGAGGACGGCTTCGTCGCGAGCCCCGAGGCCGTGGCCAGGGCGATCACGCGGCGCACGCGGATGCTGCTCATCGTGTCGCCGTGCAATCCCACCGGCGCGGTCTACGACGAGAAGACCCTGCGCGCGCTGGCCGCTCTGGCGGTCGAGCACGACCTGTGGCTGGTGACCGACGACATCTATCGCACGCTGATCTACGGAGACGCGAAGTTCGTCCAGCCGGCGACCTTCGGGCCGGAGGTACGCAAGCGGACCATCATCGCCGACGGCGTTTCCAAGGCGTATGCGATGACCGGATGGCGTATCGGATTCGCGCTGGCGCCGCCGGCGGTGATCGAGGCGATGGGCACGCTGCAAGGGCAGTCGACCACCAACGCGGCCGCGGTCAGCCAGGCGGCCGCGCTGGCGGCGATCGAGGGGCCCTCGGATGAGCTGGAGCGGATGCGCCTCGAATTCGACAAGCGCCGGCGGTACATGGTGCGGGCGCTGCGGTCCATCCCGGGCGTCACCTGCGTCGAGCCGAAGGGCGCCTTCTACGTCTTCCCGGATCTGTCGGCGTTCAACGGCCGCAAGACGCCCGCGGGCAAGGTGATCGACGGCGATCCCGCGCTGTGCGAGTTTCTCATCGAGGAGGCGAAGGTGGCGGTGGTGCCGGGGACCTCGTTCTACGCCCCCGGCTACGTGCGCCTGTCATACGCGACGTCGCAAGCGAACATCGAGAAGGGCGTCGCCCGCATGGGCGAAGCGCTCTCCAAGCTCCAATAGATGCGCTGACGGCGCGACGGTGCGCCACCCCCTCCGCTGCGGGCGCAGAGTGATCGTGTCGATGCGATCGAGCTTGCGGTGCCGCGGCCGGCTTGGTACACGGCCTTGTCCCGCGCGTGCCCTCAGCCGTCGGCCGGCCCGGCGGGCGCCATTGTGCGAGCTGTGCAGACCGCTGGCGAAGGCCGCCTTGAACGGCGACAAGGATCGGGAGACGGACGCACGTCCCCGCACGCGATCACCTTCGCCCTCCTCGCGATCTCCCCGGCGGGTGCGCTTCCATGACCTCCGTGCAAGTGCTCGAGACCACGCTCCGCGACGGGAGCTATGCCATCAACTTCTCGTTCACCACGGCCGACACCGCCGCCATCGCGTCGGGCCTGGAGGCCGTGGGATTCCGGTGGATCGAGGTCGGGCACGGCGTCGGGCTCGGCGCCGGGGAGCGTGGGTACGGCGCGGCGGCGGCCAGCGACGAGGAGTACATGCAGGCCGCGTCGGAGGCCCTGAAGCGCGCCCGCTGGGGCATGTTCTGCATCCCGGGCATCGCGCGGCTGGAGGACGTGGACCTGGCCGCGCGCTACGGCATGGGGTTCATCCGCGTGGGGACCAACGTGACCGAGGTGCGCGACTCGGAGCCCTTCATCCGCCGGGCCAAGGAGCACGGCCTCTACGTTGCGGCGAACTACATGAAGAGTTACGCGCTCCCCCCCGCGGGTTTCGCCGACCTCGTGCGGATGTCCGAGAACTTCGGCGCCGACATGGTCTACCTCGTGGACTCCGCCGGGAGCATGTTCCCGCACGAGGTGGCCGATTACTATCGCGCCATCCGCAGCGTCACCGCCCTCCCTGTTGGCTTCCACGGCCACGACAACCTCGGGCTGGCCATCGCCAACAGCCTGGAGATGGTGCGGCAGGGCGCGGGCTTCGTGGATACGTCGCTGCAGGGCCTGGGGCGGAGTGCGGGGAACGCGCCCACCGAGCTCATGGCGGCGGCCCTCGCGCGCATGGGCTGCGAAACCGGCATCGACTTCCTGGGCGCGCTCCGCCTGGGCTACAAGTACGTGCAGCCGCTCATGCGCGCCCGCGGGCGCATGCCCCTGGACGTGGTCGCGGGCTTCGCGGGATTCCACTCGAGCTTCATGCCCAACGTGCTCAAGGTCGCATCCAGGCGGCGCGTGGACGCGGCGCAGCTCATCATCGCCATGTGCCAGCTGGACAAAGTCCATGCCGACGAGGCCGTCCTGGACAAGCTCGCTGCCGGGCTGGAAGCCGCGCGGGGCACGTACCTCGACGACTACGGCTTCAGTCTGTACGTCGGCCAGGAGGAGAGCGGCCGCAAGGCGTGATGCGAGGTCCATGCGGGAGTTCATCGACCTGACCCATCCCATCGAGCCGGGCATGCTGACCTTCGGGACTCACTGGCACCCCCCCGTGTCGGTGGAGCGCCTCGGCCGGCTCGACGTCGAGGGCCGCGAGACCCGGCGCATCACCCTGGGAAGCCACACCGGCACCCACGTGGATGCCCCCCTCCACTTCATCCCCGGTGGGTCCAGCGTGGACGAAGTCCCCCTGGGGACACTCATCGGCGAAGTGGCCATCCTGGACTTCTCGCGACTCCGACCCAACGAGTCCGTCTCCCGCGCCATGCTGGAGAAGGCCCCCCTGGAGCGTCGCGTCCTCTTCCGGTTCGGCTGGGGCCGCCACTGGGGCGACCGGGCGCGGTACTTCCGCGACTGGCCGTTCCTGCAGCCCGAGGCCGCGCAGTACCTCGTGGAACAGGGCGTCCGCCTCGTTGGCCTGGACACCTGCTCGCCAGACGACAGCCGCCAGCCCCTCGACGGCGGCCCGGGCGACTCGCCGGTGCACAAGATCCTGCTGGGCAACGGCGTGACCCTCGTCGAGTACCTCGCCAACCTCCACCTCGTCGAGGATCTCGGGGGCTGGACGCTCATCGCGCTGCCGCTCCGCGTGCGGGGGTCCGACGGGGCTCCGGCCCGGGTCTGCCTCGTCCGCTGAGGTGGACATGGTCCCGCAACCACCCTCCGACGATGCGGTGGGGCACCTCCGGCGCGCCTTCGACGGGGACCGCGACCGCACCTTGCTCCTCGAGGCGGCCACGGGCGCTCGCCTCACCTACGGCCAGGTCGACCAGCTCTCCCGCGACCTCGGGGCTCGCCTCGCTGCGGCGGGCGTTGAGCCCGGGGACCGCGTGGCGCTCCTGCTGCCGAACAGCCCGGAGTGCGTGCTCGCGGTGCTCGCGTGCATGCACGCGGGGGCCGTGGCGGTGCCCGTCAACCCGAAGCTCCACCCCGAGGAGGTGCGGTACATACTGGGCAACGCGGAGCCCCGACTGGTCTTCGTCGGGAGCCAGCTGCGGGAGCCCTTCGCCCGGGCTCTCGGCGAGGTCCCGCCCGGCCGCGTGGTCGGGGTGGAGTGCGGAGGGCTCGCCACCGCCCCCGCGGAGGGCCTGGACGCCCTGCTTCCCCCGGTCGCCGGCGGGCCGCTGCCCCGCTTCAGCCGCAGCGCGGCGGGCGACGTGTGCCTGGTCGTGTATACCTCGGGCACCACGAGCCGGCCGAAGGGCGTGGCGCTCCCCTACGCGGCGGTCATCGGCAACGCCCGCGCGTTCATCGCGCGGGTCGGCATGGGGCCGGAGCACCGCTTCTATGGCTATCTTTCGCAGGCGTACCTCGGGGGCCTCTACAACCTCTTCCTGGTGCCCATCCTCGCCGGGGGGAGCGTGGTGGTGGAGGACGTGTTCGGCCCGGAGGTCGCGCTCCGCTTCTGGGAGCGGGTCGCGTTGCGGGAGGTCACCGCCCTCTGGCTCGTTCCCTCGATCCTGTCCGTGCTGCTCTCCGTGGACCGTTCGGCCGAGGGGCCGCGGCTGTGCCGCGACCGTATCCGGCTGGCTTGCATCGGCACGGCGCCGCTGCCTACGGCCCTCCGCGAGGCCTTCGAGGACCGCTATGGCATCCAGCTCTTCGAGAGCTACGGTCTCTCCGAGACCCTCTTCGTGACCACGAACGCCCCCTCGCTCCCCCAGAACCAGGGCGTGGGTCCGCCTCTCCCGGACTGCCGCCTGCGCATCCTGGACGACGACGGCCGCGAGCTTCCTCCAGGGGCGGCCGGGGAGATCGTGGTTCGGACCCCCCACCTCATGACCGCCTACTTCCGCGATCCGCAAGCCACCTCCGCGGCCACGCGGGGCGGGGAGTTCTGGACCGGGGATGTCGGCTACCTCGACCCGGAGGGCCACCTGCAGATCACCGACCGGAAGAAGGACCTCATCATCCGCGCCGGGATGAACGTCAGCCCCCGCGAGGTAGAGGAGGTCCTTCTGGCCCATCCCCGCGTCAAGGAGGCCGCGGTGGTCGGGTTGCCGGACCCCCTTGCAGGGGAGCGCGTCGTGGCGGCCGTGGTCGCCTCGGGGGAGGTCACCGCTAAGGAGCTGCGGGCGCACTGCGCGGGCTTCCTGGCAGGGTTCAAGGTGCCGGAGCGCGTGCACTTCCTGGAGGACCTGCCACGCAGCGTCACCGGCAAGGTGCAGAAGCGGAGGGTCCGGGAGGCCCTCGGGTGAGCGCGCCGCCTCCCGCTCTCGCGGGCCCCGGCCTTCCGGCCTCCGACGTCCTGCCCGCGGGGCCGCGGCTGCCGACGACGTGCGTCGATTCCTACGAGCGCAAGAGAACCGACGAGCCGTGGTTCGCGTAGTGGAAGCCGCGGCGAGGACGTCGTTGGAGTATCTGTCGGAGGTCCTGGCGGCGCTCTCCGAAGTGGACCCGTCTCCCGAGATCGCGGCCGCCGACGCACTCGACACGCTCGCCGACCTGGGCGTCGATTCGCTCGGCCTGATCCAGTTCGTTGCGGCCCTGGAGCGACGGTTCGGCATCCGACTCTCGCACGACGACCTCGAATCCCTGGGTACGGCGACGCTCCGAGAGGTGGCTCAGCTGATGAGAGCGGCCACCTCGGCAAGGGATGCGGGCGCGGTGCGACCAGACGCGACGCGGCCCGAGGCTCGTCCGGGGGACCCGCGCCTCAGCATCACGGTCCGAGGCTACCGGGAAGCCGACCGGGGTGCGCTCAGGCGGATATGCACCGAGGAGAGCAACCTCGGGACGCTCAAGAACCTGGCGCCCGTGTTCTTCCTGGACCCGTACTGTGATGACGACCCGTCGAGCTGCTTCGTGGCGGAGCTCGAGGGGGAGGTGGTCGGCTACTGGGTTGGGACGCTCGACGTCGACAAGCTCCGCCGCGGGTTTCCCGCGTACCTGATGCGAAGGTCTCGGGAGATCCTGGGACGGTACGGGCGTGCGTGGCGGGGGCTCTCGTGGCGCGAGCATCGCTGGTTCTGGCGGCAGGTCCTGCTGGAGCGATTCCCGGGTCGGCGCCGCTTGGCGTTCATCGTCCGGCAGGTCGGCGAGCTCTTCGGGAAAACGTACGTGCATTTTCAGCTGGACCGGGCGAAGGCGCCGGCGGGAACCGTCTTCGCCCTCGCCCGCGCATGGCTCGAGCATCTCCGCTCGCATGGCGTTCAGGGAGCCATGCTGCTCTCCGTCCCTGGAGGTCCCGCGGCCGTCGAGATGTGGAAGCGACTCGGCTTCGCGCCGCTCGAGATCACCCGCCCGAACGGCAGCCGCGTCACCTGGTTGCTGGCGATCCTCTAGTTTAGCGCCGGTCTGTCGGACGATCCGTGGAAGAGGCGGCCTTGACACTCGCGCCGCGGCGAGGCTAACCGCAATGGAGGAGGTCAGCTATCGTGTCGCGCACCGCAGCCCTCCTGGGCGAGCTTTGGAGCTTCATGCGCGTGCGCAAGAAGTGGTGGCTCGGGCCGATCGTGCTCGTGCTCGCGCTCTTCGGCGCACTCATCGTGTTCGCGCAGGGATCGGCGCTCGCGCCCTTCGTCTACACGCTCTTCTAGGCCCATGTCGGGCCCCTCACGCGCGGACCTCCGCCGCTTCGGGCTCACGGTCGGCGGGGCGTTCGCCCTGCTCGCGCTCGCGAGCTGGTGGCGCGGACACGTGCTGCCGCCGCGCGTGCTCGCCGCCTTGGGCGTGCTGCTCGTGGTGCCGGGGCTCGTGGCACCGAGTGCGCTCGGGCCCGTGCGGCGCGTCTGGCTCGGCGCGGCTGCCCTCCTCGGCGAGGTGAACAGCCGCATCATCCTGACCGTGCTCTTCTACCTCGTGATCGCGCCGATGGGCCTCGTGCTGCGCCACCTGGTGCGTGACCCGCTCGACCGCTCGCTCGCGGACGGGAAGGCGAGCAACTGGATCAAGCGCGAGCGCCAGCCGGTCGACCCGGCGCGCTACGAGCAGCAATTCTGATGGCGGCCATCCTCGGCATCTCGGCCTACTACCACGACTCGGCGGCCTGCCTGGTGCGCGACGGCGAGATCGTGGCCGCGGCGCAGGAGGAGCGCTTCACGCGGAAGAAGCACGATGCCGGCTTTCCGTCGCACGCGGTCGCGTACTGCCTGGGCGCGAGCGGGATCGAGCCCGCCCAGCTCGACTACGTCGGCTTCTACGACAAGCCGCTCCTCAAGTTCGAGCGCTTGCTCGAGAACTACTGCGGCGTGGCGCCGCGCGGGCTGCGCTCGTTTCTCACCGCCATGCCGGTGTGGCTGAAGGAGAAGCTCTTCACGCGCGACCAGATCCGCCGGGCGCTCGGCGGCTACGCCGGCCCGGTGCTGTTCGCCGAGCACCACGAGTCGCACGCGGCGAGCGCCTTCTATCCCTCCCCCTTCGCCGAGGCGGCCGTGCTCACCATGGACGGCGTCGGCGAGTGGGCGACGTCGTCCTACGGTGTCGGGCGGGGCAAGGACCTCGAGCTGCTCGCCGAGCTGCACTACCCGCACTCGCTCGGCATGCTCTACTCGGCCTTCACCTACTACACCGGCTTCAAGGTGAACTCGGGCGAGTACAAGGTGATGGGGCTCGCCCCCTACGGCACGCCGCGCCACGTCGACCTGATCTTCGACAAGCTCGTGCGCCTGAAGGACGACGGCTCCTTCAAGCTGAACCTCGACTACTTCAACTACCCGCACGGGCTGACCATGACCAACGGCGCCTTCGACCGCCTGTTCGCCGGCCCGCCGCGGAAGCCCGAGTCGCCCCTCACGCAGCGCGAGATGGACGTCGCCGCCTCGGTGCAGGTGGTGACCGAGGAGATCGTGCTCCGCATGGCGCGCCACGTGCAGCGCGAGACGGGCCTCGCGAACCTCTGCCTGGCGGGCGGCGTCGCCCTCAACTGCGTCGCCAACGGCCGGCTTCTCCGCGAGGGGCCGTTCGAGCGCCTGTGGATCCAGCCCGCCGCCGGCGACGCCGGGGGCGCGGTCGGGGTGGCGCTCGCCATCGAGCACAAGGTGCTCGGCAATCCGCGACCAAACCCCGCTGGCGCGGGCGACGGGATGAAGGGATCGTATCTCGGACCCGCCTTCTCCGACGACGAGATCGCGCGCTTCCTCGCCGCCACGGGCGCGGTTGCGGACAAGCTCCCGCTGCCGTCGCTCATCGAGCGGACGGCGGAGCTGCTGGCGCAGGAGAAGGTCGTGGGCTGGCTCCAGGGGCGCATGGAGTTCGGCCCGCGCGCGCTCGGCAACCGGAGCATCCTGGGCGACCCGCGCTCGCCCCGGATGCAGTCGGTCATGAACTTGAAGATCAAGTTCCGCGAGGGCTTCCGTCCCTTCGCGCCGAGCATCCTGCGCGAGCACCTGAGCGAATACTTCGAGCTAGACGTCGATTCGCCCTACATGCTGCTGGTCGCGCCGGTGCGCGCGCCGCATCGCATCCCGATGAGCGCGGAGCAGCAGCGCCTGTTCGGGATCGAGAAGCTCAACGTGCCGCGCTCGAGCATTCCCGCCGTGACGCACGTCGACTACTCGGCGCGCATCCAGACCGTGCACGCGGAGACCAACCCCACCTACCATGCGCTGCTCAGCCGCTTCCACCAGCTCACCGGCTGCCCGGTGCTCGTCAACACGAGCTTCAACGTGCGCGGCGAGCCGATCGTGTGCACGCCGCGGGACGCCTACCGCTGCTTCATGCGGACGGAGATGGACCACCTCGTCCTCGGGCCCTACCTGCTCGACAAGGCGAAGCAGCCGCCGCTCCGCGACGACGTGGACTGGCGGAGCGAGTACCAGCTGGATTAGCGGCCGCAATGACGGCGCCTCCTGGACCCGGGGCGCGATCTCCGCAATACGGCTGCCGTGATCGGTGCGGGCGAATCTCTCGAGCCGGCGCCGCCGAGCGGCCTCGGTGGCCCCGCCGTCCACGGCATCCTCGCCCTCGGCCTCGAGAAGATGGTCGCGCTCGGCATCGCGCTCTACCTGCCGCGGCATCTGGGGCTCGCCGACTACGGGCGCTACGTCTTCCTCGTCTCCTACCTGGGCTTCTTCCAGGCGCTGCCCGACGGGGCCCTCGAGGCGGTGCTGGTCGCGCGCCTGGCACGCGCGGCGGCCGGCGACGTGGGGGTGCTCGCGGGGCGGGGGGCGCGCGTGCGCCTCGCCGTCTCGCTCGTGGGCGGCGTCGCCGGCCTCGGACTCCTGGCGCTCGCCGTGCACGACGCCGAGCTGCTGTGCGGCGGGGCGGTCGGCGCCGCGGGCCTGGTGGCGAGCGCGGCGACGCCTTACCGCGCGCTCCTGCGTGCCCGGCTCCGCATGGGCGGCTACGTCGGGCTCCTCGCGGCGCAGGCCGCGCTCGCGGTCGGGCTGCTCGCGGCGGTCGTGGTGGCGGGCGGCGGGCTGGTGGCCGTGTTCGTGGCGGTCGGCGCCGCGGCCGTGGCGGGGCTCGGCCTCGGGCGGCTCCTGGTCGGGCCGGGCGCGCGGCTCGCACCCGACCCGGCCATGCGGCGGGCGCTCATCGCCGAGGCGTGGCCGCTCGCCGCGAGCACGCTCGCGGTGGTGGGCGCGCAGCAGATCCTCCAGCTCCTCCTGCTCCGCCTGCACGGCGCGTCCGAGGTCGGGCTCCTGGGTGGCGCGCGCAAGCTGACCGAGGCGATCGGCCTCCTGCCGCAGGCGCTCATGCTGAGCGTGCTGCCGGCGCTCGCGCTCGCCGCCGCGACGCCGGCCGGCGCGGCGGGCGCGGCGCGCGAGGCGGCGCGCGGGCTCGTGATCGTCCTCCTGCCGCCGGCGGCGGCGCTCGCGCTCTGGGCCGAGCCGGTGCTCGTCCGCTTCTTCGGCCCGTCCTTCGCGGCGGCGGCGCCCGTGCTGCGCGTGCTCGCCCCCGCGGCGCTCCTCGGCGCGACGGGAGCCGTGCTGACGAACCTCCTCGTCGCCGTCGGCCGGCAGCGCACGCTGCTCCGGGTGACGGCGGGCGCCGGCGCCGGCATGATCGCCCTCGGCGCGGCACTCGTCCCGGCCTACGGCGCGCTCGGCGCGGCCACCGCCTTCCTCGCCGCCAGCCTCGCGGGCCAGGTGGCGCTGCTCGCACTCCCCGCGACGCGCGCGGCGGCCGCGCCCGTCCTCGCCGCGGTCGTGCCCCCGCTCGGGCTCGGCGCGGCCGCCGCCGCGGCCGCCGTCGCGCTCGGGGCGTCGGTTCCGGTCGGCGTGGCACTCCTCCTGGTCGCCTACCCCGCGGCGCTCTGCCTGACCGGCACCGTGACGCGCGCCGACCTGGCGCGCTGGCGCGCCTGACCGGCGCTCCGCTATCCTCCGCGCGGTGCCCGAGACGGTCGTCGTCATCCCGACCTACAACGAGCGCGACAACGTCGTCGGCCTGCTGCCCACCGTGCTGGCGGCGATCGACTGCCACGTCGTGGTGGTGGACGACGACTCGCCGGACGGCACGGCGCAGGCGGTGGCCGCGCTGGCCGCCGCCGACCCCCGCATCCACCTCGTGAACCATCGCCCGAGGCTCGGCATCGGCCCGGCCTACAAGGAGGGCTTCCGCACCGCGCTCGCGCTCGAGCCCGAGTTCGTCGTGCAGATGGACGCGGACCTCTCTCACCCGCCCGCCATGCTGCCCGAGCTGGTGCGCCTGGCGGCCGACCACGACCTCGTGCTCGGCTCGCGCTACCTGCACGGCATCACGGTCGTGAACTGGCCGATGGACCGGCTGCTGCTCAGCTACTTCGGCAACGCCTACGTGCGCCTGGTGACCCGTATGCCGGTCCGCGACGTGACCAGCGGCTTCAAGTGCTGGCGGCGCGCCGCGCTCCTCGCGGTCGAGCCCGCGCGCGTACGCTCCAACGGCTACTCCTTCCAGATCGAGACCACCTACCGCGCCTGGACGCGGGCGCAGCGCATCCACGAGGTGCCGATCATCTTCATGGACCGCGTACGCGGCGAGTCGAAGATGTCGAAACGCATCGGCCTCGAGGCGCTCTGGATCTGCTGGTGGCTGCGGCTCGCACACCGCTTCGGGCGGCTATGAGCCGCCGCCTCCTCGTGCTGAACGAGCGCGACCCGCGCCACCCGCAGGCGGGGGGGGCGGAGGTGCACCTGCGCGAGATCTTCCGCCGGCTCGCGGCGGCGGGCGACGCGGTGACGCTCCTCGCCTCGGGCTTCCCGGGCGCGCCGGCGGAGGAGGAGGTCGACGGCGTGCGCGTCCTCCGGCTCGGCGAGGGCCGCCTCGGCTACTACGCGCGCGTGCCGGGCGTGTACCGCCGCCTCCGCGCCCCGGCGCCCTTCGACGTGGTGGTCGAGGACCTGAACAAGTTCCCGTTCTTCGCGCGCTTCTGGGTGCGCGAGCCGCTGGTCGTCCTCACGCACCACTTCTTCGGGCGGACGGCGTTTCGCCAGACGGCGGCGCCGGTGGCGGCGGCGCTGGTCGCGGCCGAATGGCTCGTGCCCCGCCTCTACCGCGGGCTGCCGGTGGTCGCGGTCTCCGAGAGCACGCGCGCGGAGCTGGTGCGCGGCGGGCTCCGCCGGGCGGACGTGTGCGTCGTCCCGAACGGCATCGATCACCGCCGCTACCGTCCCGGCGCCGGCCCGCGCGCGCCCGAGCCCACCGTGCTCGCGCTCGGGCGCGTCGAGCCGTACAAGCGCACCGAGCTCCTGGTGGACGCGATCGCCGCGCTCCCCGGCGTCCGCCTGGTCGTCGCGGGCACGGGCGCGGGGCTCGGCGCCGTCCGCGACCGCGTCGCGGCGCGCGGCGTCGCGGACCGCGTCGAGCTCTGCGGCTTCGTCGACGAAGACCAGAAGGTACGCCTCCTCCAGACGGCGCACGTCGTCGCGTGCGCCTCGGAGAAGGAGGGGTGGGGCCTCACCGTGGTCGAGGCCGCGGCCTGCGGCACGCCGGCGGTGGTGACCGACGTGCCCGGGCTGCGCGACGCGGTCCGGGACGGCGAGACCGGGCTCCTCGTGCCCGCCGGCGACGCGGCGGCGCTCGCCCGCGCGCTCGCGCGGGTGCTGAACGACGCGGCGCTGCGCGGGCGACTCGCGGGCGGGGCGGTGCGCTGGGCGGCACGCTTCGACTGGGACGCGGCCGCGGCCGAGGTGTCGGCCGTCCTCGACGCCGCCCGCGGCGCGCGTGCCACGCCGGGTCGGGCCGCCGGGCGCGCATGAGACGCCTCGCCCCGCTCGCCGTGGCAGGGCTCGCGGCCGCCTACTTCGCGAGCTTCCTCACCTACGGCGTCAACCTGGAGGACGAGGGCTCGCTCCTGCACGGCATCGCGCGCACGCTCGGCGGCGAGGTACCGTACGTCGACTTCCACACCGGCTACACGCCGGGTGTCTTCTACCTGAACGCCGGGCTGCTCCGCCTCTTCGGCCGCTCCGTCGTGCCGATCCGCGCCGCGCTCGCGCTCGTGAACGCCGCCACGGTGGGGCTCCTCTTCACGCTCGCGCGCCCGCTCGCCGGGGGCGCGCTGGCGGCGGCGGCGGCGCTCGGCTACGCCGCTTTCCTGCCCTTCTTCGCGGGCGACTTCGCGTCCTTCAACATCCCGTACCCCGCCTGGTACGCGGGCGCCGCCTGGCTCGCGACGCAGGCGGCGTTCGACCGGTTCGCGGTGCGGGAGAGCCGCGCCGCCCTCGTCGTGGCGGGGCTCGGCGCCGGTGTCGCCTTCGCCTTCAAGCCGAACGCGGGCGTGCTCGCGCTCCTCGCCTGCGCCATGGGGCTCGGGCTCCTGGCAGCGGGCGAGGGCGACCCCGACCGGCGCGCGGCGCGCGCGCTGCTCGTCCTCGCGGCGCTGGCCCTTCTCGTGCTGCTCGCCCAGGCCCTGGTCGCCACGCTCACCCTGGACATCGACTGGCCCACCTTCCCGATCATCGCCGGGGCGCCGCTCGTCCTCGTCGCCGGGCGGCTCCTCTGGGCGCGCGCGCCCGCCGCGCACGCCGTCCGGCTCGCCCCGGCGCTCGCGCTCCTGGCGCTGGGCGCGGTCGTCGTGACGCTTCCCTGGCTCGCGTACCTGGTCGCCCGCCTCGGCTGGGCCCGCTTCCTGAGCGACGTGCTGCTCCTCGGCTCCGGTGCGGAGCGCCTCTACGCCACCCCCTATCCGTTGCGCCCCGGCTTCCCGGCGCTCTGGGCGCCGCTCGCGGCGGCGGCGATCGCGACGGTCGGCGCGCTCGGCGTCGCCGTCGGGCCCGGACGCCTCCGGCGTGGCGCGGCGCTCGGTCTGAGCGCCGCCGCCGCGCTCGGGGTCGGCGCGCTGGTCGCGCTCCTCGCGCGCATGCCCGAGGGGGTGCTGCGCTCGGTCCTCTGGGAGGTGCAGGAGACCGGCTTCTTCCTCGTGCCCATCCTCGGCATCGCCGGGGTCGGCGTCGTGCTCGCCCGTCTCCGTGGCGGCGGAGGCGGGCTCGGTCCGGCCGGGCGGCGATGGCTCGTGGCGCTCGTCTTCGCGCTCGTGATGTACCTGCAGCTCTACCCGCGCGCCGACTCCATGCACCTGATCGTCGCCGTACCCTCGGCGCTCGTGGTGGGCGCGGGGGCGGCGGCGCGCGTCGCGCGCGCCTGGGAGGGGGTTATCGGCGTGCGCGCCGGGCGCCTGGTCGCCGCCGTCGCCGCGTCGGCGGGCGTCGTCGCCGCCGTGGCGGCGGTCCCGAACTACGCGGCGCTCGTCCGCCCGCAGGTGGCCCTCGGGACGCCGGCGCTCCCGGTCCACGTCG
>WNFP01005209.1_pt1 | contig 18125 bp, 16 predicted proteins | sample 5400201 | NCBI WGS metagenome assembly WNFP01 (sample SAMN13153355, study PRJNA577476) | soil metagenome | isolation source: 115 cm saprolite under Madrone tree | place: USA:California | collected 2016-06-14 | reverse complement strand
GTGGGGATGATTGTTGCGCCGCGTGAAAATCACACGGTGGTGATGGCGCCGTACGTGGGCGCGCCTGCCTATAACGCCGGGATCCGGCCGGGAGACGTGATCCTGAAGGTAGATGACAAATCCACGGAGGGCCTGAGCACCAGCGAAGTGGCGGACATGCTGAAGGGCCCGAAGGGCACGGTGGTCAAGATTGTCGTCTCGCGCGAAGGGTACCCGGAACAGCTTACATTTACAGTCACGCGCGATGAAATCCCCCGTCATTCGGTGGACATTGCATTCCTGTTGAAGCCGGGGATCGGCTACATCCGGCTTTCCGGCTTTAATGAAACGACAGACCGTGAGATCGCGGAATCGCTGAGGCAGCTGAATGCCTCGTCGCTGGATGGATTGATTTTGGACATGCGCGGGAATCCGGGCGGGCTGCTGAATGAAGCGGTGGCCGTGGGCGACATGTTCCTGGACAAGAATCAACTCATCGTTTCGCACCACGGGCGGACTTCGCCCGAACGGCGTTATACGGCGATTCGCGGGAACCAGGGCGTTACCGTGCCGCTGGTAATCCTGGTGAACAACAACTCGGCTTCCGCGACGGAAATTGTGGCCGGCGCAGTGCAGGACCATGACCGCGGGTTGGTTGTGGGCGAGACGACGTTCGGCAAGGGCCTGGTGCAGACGGTGACGCCGTTGAGCGAGAACACCGGGCTGGCGCTGACCACGGCGCGTTACTACACACCAAGCGGCCGCCTGATTCAGCGCGATTACAAATCGGTTTCGCTTTATGAGTATCACTACGAGCGGAAAGTGCCGGATCACCCGACGGAAGTAAAGCTCACCGATAGCGGCCGGCAAGTTACCGGCGGAGGCGGCATCTCTCCGGACATCAACGTTCCGGCGCCGAAGCTGACGAAGTTCGAGCAATTGCTATATCGCAATGATGTGTTCTATCCGGCCGAGACAGGCGTTGGCGGATTCACGCGCTACTACCTGGGCACAAAGCCCGCCATCAGCAAGAATTTTGAAGCTGATGACAACGTGATGCGTGCATTCCGCGGATACCTGAGCAAGCACAGCGTGCGGTATACGGAACCGGAGATGGCGGAAACCGGCGATTGGATTAAGAGGAAGATCAAACAGGAAGTGTTTATGTCCAGCTTCGGGCAGCAGGAAGGATTCAAAGTGCTGCTCGAATCGGATCCGCAGGTGCAGAAAGCCGTAGATGCGATTCCCGAGGCTCGGGCGCTATATCAGACCGCGAAGAGAATCACAGCGCAGCGGACAGGCGGCGCGGGCAGCCAACCGTAGACTGTGCGGCTCCAGTTGTAACATTTGGGGCGCCTCGACTCGGTCGGGGCGCCCCAACTTGTTTACAGCCGGGAGAAGCTTTGTTGGCAAGGTCTGCGGTGTTTGCTAAAATTCAGTTGCTGCTCGTGGGCGAGTAGCTCAGCTGGGAGAGCGCCTCGTTCGCAACGAGGAGGCCGGGGGTTCGAATCCCCTCTCGTCCACCAATTCCCTACCCAAGCATTCTAGCTCGAGGCGAGGCTTCCGCGGCGAGTGTCAAACAATCGGCGGGCGGCGCTTGCCGACATTTGTTGCTTGTTCGAAAGCGTACGCTAACTGCAACGCGCCCCAGTCGTCATGGTGACGGCCTACGATCTGCACTCCAATGGGCAGGCCGCCGGATGAAAAGGCGCACGGCACGGACACCGCAGGATTTCCCGCTACCGAAATGTAATAAGCCGATTTCATCCAGGCGATGTAGTTCTCCATTTTCACGCCGGCAATTTCCGTGGGGTAGTGCTGGTTCACGTCGAAGGGAAGCACCTGGTTGACCGGTAGGAGAAAAAAGTCATACTCGCCCTTGAATCCGCACACGCGCCGATACAACGCGGTGCGCTTGGCCTCGATGCGTGAAAGATAGGGCCCGGTGAGCTTGCGGCCCTCGCCGACGTGCCAGTGGATGTACTCGTTCAGCTGCTCACCGTGCGTGCCAAGCATGTCGCCGAAGGCCAGCTCCGTCGCCCAATGGCGCCAAGCCACGAAGCATTCATTGGCGTCGCGAAAATCGGGTTCAGCGTCCACGACAATGCATCCCAGGGATTCGAACACTTTGCGCTGCGCCTGCACGGCGCTCTTGACCTCCGGCTCCCACGGCAATCCGATGTCTTTAAACATGGCCACCCGCACACCTTTGAAGCTGCGGTCCCCGAGAGGCTGCGCAAACGGAGTGCCGGGCTGATCAATGGAAATCGGCGAATGCTGGTCGAAGCCGGCAAGTACGCTCAGGAAGTAGGCACAGTCGGAGACGTTGCGCGCTACGGGACCTGCAACCGACAGAGTGAACCATCCTAGACTCGTCGGCACGTCAGGCACGCGCCCTGGCGACGGACGAATGCCGACGACGTTGCAGAAATTCGGCGGATTGCGGAGTGATCCTCCCATGTCGCTGCCATCCGCAAGCGGCACCATTCCGCAAGCGAGTGCTACACAACCTCCGCCCGTACTGCCGCCGCAAGTTTTGGTCACATCGTATGGATTGCGGGTCGGCCCAAATACGGGATTGAACGTTTGTGAGCCCAAACCAAATTCGGGAACGTTGGTCTTGCCAATCACGATGGCCCCCGCGCTTTTCTCGCGCTGCACGACCCGGCAGTCGAAGTCCGGGATGAAATCGCGATGCAAAGGTGAGCCATAGGTCGTGCGAATTCCTTGCGTTTCGTGCAGGTCTTTCACTCCTACAGGAAGTCCGTGCAGCGGGCCGAGCCACTTCCCCTTTGCGAGTGACTCGTCAGCAGCCAGCGCCTGAGCCATCAATTGGTCTTCGGGAACCAGAGTGACAATTGCGTTCACTTTGGAATTCACGCGGCTGATTTGTTTGAGATGCGCTTGCATCACTTCGCGCGAAGATAGTTTTTTCTGGCGGATCAGATCGGCCATTTGCCGCGCGGGCATAAAACAGATTTCGGAATCTGAAGCAGGCGGCAGGGGTGAATCCACAAAGGTGTTCGCCGATGACCGACTCGATTCGCTGGGACTGGGCTTGGACTGCGATGAGAGATGCGGACTGATGGCCGCCGAGACGGCGGCAGTGGTGCCGAGTTTCAGGGCTTTGCGGCGCGTGATCCTGCCGGTCATGAACAAAGCTTATAGCTCAGAATCTAACCTGCCAACAATAATTCTTTCGCGAAGGTAAGCGCATTCGCTCCCTGCGATGGGTCGTTCACGCGGCCGCGGGCGAAATCGCGCGCGCCGCCACCCTTGCCACCAAATTTTTCGAAGATCGTTTTGAGCAAAGCATTCATGTCCTTGCCGGACGAGGGATGCTGCGCAAGCAGCAAGTGCCCGCCATCCGACAAGGCAAGAAGCGCGACGGTTCGCTCGGATTTGGCGATCTCGCTGGCAAAAAATCCCAGATACTCGGCGGGGATATCCGCGAACACGTATGAAACAATGCGGAGTCCCTGAGGCCCGCCAGGCACATTTTGCAGCGCGAGCGCTGCTTCCGCTTTGGCCAAGCGCTCGAGCATGGCGCGAAAATTCTTGAAGTTGGCGTCGCGCTCCGCAAGCGCACGGGTGGCCGCGGACACGGTTTCATCGAAGGAGCAGCCTAATTTCTCGGCGGTTTCGCGCAGCCTCTGAAAATCGCGGCGTGCGATTCGCTCTGCTCGGCCTCCGCAGATGAATTCAACGCGCCAGTCCTGGCGCACTTTCGAGCAGCGGCGTACCAGGATCAAGCCGATCTGGCCAGTGCTTTTGACGTGGGTGCCGCCGCAAGGTTGCAAATCGGCGGACTCGATTTCGATGGCGCGCAAAATGCCTTCGCGGTCCACTTCCTTTCGAACGCCGAGCTCCGACAACTGGTCCGCGGTGCCATAGCGAACGTTCACCGGGCGGTCTTCGAAAATAACCTGGTTGGATGCCCGTTCGGCGCCTTCGAGGAATTCCTCGGATGGCTCCGGGCCGCGCAAATCAATGGTGCAAATCTCCTCGCCAAGATGAAAGGAAACCGTCGGCAATCCGAAGCGTTCCTGAAACATGGCGGAGAGTAGATGCTGTCCGGTGTGTTGTTGCATGTGGTCGAAGCGGCGCGGCCAGTTAATACAGCCGTTTACGTCGGGACTTTCCGGACGGCGGTCGGCAACATGAATAATTTCGTCGCCTTCCTCGCGCACGTCGAGGACGTTTGCGTCGCCGAGCTTGCCCGTATCATGCGGCTGCCCGCCGGACGTGGGATAAAAGGCCGTGCGGTCCAGGACCACGCGCCAGACAGGCGTTGTGATCCCTGAGTTGATGTCCGGCGGAAGCACTTCGCAACTCAAGACCCGGGCCGCGAATTCGCGTTCGAAAGCGTCGTCGTAGTACAAGCGGCGTGTCGTCATAATTTTATTCGGTGCGCGCGGATTGCAGCGCGCGCTGCCAGGCCTCGGTGTATTTGTAGCCGGTGCCGGTGTTGAAAAGCACGACGGACTCGTGCGGCTTGATCCAGCCCGATGCTGCGAGCTTTCGGGCGGCAATCACCGTCGCGGCGCCTTCAGGCGCGGCAAAAATGCCTTCGAGAGAAGCCAGTTCCCTGCCGGCTTTGAGCATCTCCTCGTCGGTGACGGTTAGCGCGGTCCCTTTCGTTTGGCGAAGCATGCTCAAGATCAGGAGATCTCCCAAGGGACCGGGAACGCGCAGGCCGGAGGCAATGGTCGTGGCGTTCTGGAAAAACGCGGCGGAACTCTGGTGCGCGTCCCAGGCTTTGACGATGGGGGCGCAGCCCTCCGCTTGAACTGCCACCATGCGTGGACGTTCCGCCCCGATCCAACCCATCTCCTGCATTTCGTCGAAGGCTTTGCACATGCCGATCAAGCCGACGCCTCCTCCTGTAGGATAAAGAATCAGGTCGGGCAGTTTTCCTCCAAACTGCTCCCACAACTCGTAGCCCATGGTCTTCTTGCCTTCGATGCGGTATGGCTCCTTAAGGGTAGAAACGTCGTACCAGCCTTCGCGGTCCTTGTGCTCGGCGACGTACTTGCCGCAATCGGAGATCAGGCCATTCAGTTTGACAACCTTCGCGCCGAAGGCCTGGCACTCCATGACATTGGCCGCGGGAGTGTCTGCAGGCATGACAATGACCGCGGGAAGGCCCGCAGCGGCAGCGTAGGCCGCTAGTGCGCCGCCGGCGTTACCGGCCGTGGGAGCCGCCAGAGCTTTCGCGCCAAGGTGCCTGGCGCGAGTGACAGCGGCGGTCATACCGCGGGCCTTGAAGGAGCCCGTGGGGTTTAACCCTTCGTCTTTGATGAAAAGACGCTGCAACCCTATCGACGCGCCAAGGCGTTTTGCCGGAATAAGAGCCGTCATTCCTTCACCGAGGGAGATGGGATCATCATTGGGAAGCACTTCGGCGTAGCGCCAGAGAGTTCGCGGGCGCACTCTCAAATTTTCCAGCGTCAGTGTGGCGGCAGCCCGCCGCAAGTCATAGCGCGCGAGTAAGGGCTTGCCGCAAGTGCAAAGATGCTGCTCGACGGAAGCGTCATATTTCTTCCCGCAAGCAGAGCATTCCAGTTCAACAACATTCGAAGGCCTGGTCATGACCATAAAATTCTAGCACACGCGTTTTTTGGCGATTCGTTGGTTGGCACCTCGGCAAGTCCCGCGCTGAACTTGCCAGCCCACGTGTTCAGGCACAGATCGCTTCCGCTCGCCTTGAAAAAGAAATCCCTGCCTAATTATTGCTGCACTCCACTTTCTGTTCGACCTCGACTGGCTTGTCGAGCACGAGATAAGGCTTGAAAACCCATTTTCGCACTGCATTTTCGCAGGCTTTGTATCCTTCCTGAGGACCTGAGACTGCATGGGCACTGACGACATGCCCATCCTTTCCGATGACGATTTCCATCTTCACTGTAAAATGCTGTGCCCTCATCGAGGCCGGCCATTGAGGAAGGCTCGACATATTAATTGGCTGCGGACTTACACCCGAGACCCTGTCGCCGAGTGGACCAACCGCGTCCCGCGGCGGCATAAAGTCCGCGTCATCCACATGAGAAATGAATTCAGCGGTTTCCACGCGCAACTTCAGGTATGGCTTGCCACCATCCGTGACATCCACTTCCTGCGCGAGGTTACGCCCCTGAAACGGCACGATTCGGTTGTAGACGGTCTGGAACCAACCCCACCCACGGTTGTAACGAAGGATTGAACTGTCGGGTTCAAAACAATACTGGGTTGGGTCGCTAATCCCCGAGTCTCTTTCAATCAGGACGCACTGAAGTTTGTAACCGCTAAAAGTGCGCTCTGCATTTCTTCCATGAAAGCCCTGGAGCGTATCAGCATAGGAGAACGGGGCAATTACCTCTGCCCGAACCTGTGACTGTGCGCGGTTGGGCCACTGTTGGTCCCCATGGCGATACAAACCCATGTCGGTAGCATAGTCTGTTTGATTGAAGTTATCGCTCTTGTAGATGCGCTTGTACTTCTTTGCCCCAACCCAGTATTCCTCATACACGCCGCTATGCTCATTGTCTCCATCTTCATCAAACTGGTCGTAAGACACCACAATGTGCCACGGCCGCAAGTCTGTTGATTGCAGTCCATTCAGGGCTGCCTCTTTGCTTAACCAGTTCGGCAAATCCACGGCATCCGCGCCCGTCGGCTTTTTTCGCTCCTCAGATTGATCCTCACGGACGTCGCCGGAGGCACTGCAATTACCGAATCCGATTTTGCCTCGATCGTCACTACTAGAGTCTTCAGGTTCCCCGTGCGGCTAACTGTCGTGGTGCCCTCTTGCGCGTGAACCGCGGCAAGCGAACTAATAATCAAGGATGCGACCAATAGGACGTCAGCAGGTTTTGGCATGGATTGGCACATAGCAATGCGATTTTCTTCCGAGTCATTCTAATACGATTGTGAGCAGGGGTGAATGGAACAGAAGCAAGACTCCAAACAGGTGATTTGACTCCGGCCCCGCCTACTGGCCTCCCGTCTGACGATTGAACATTGCATATTTTTGTCATACGCAACCACTCCGCCTATTGCCCGAAGCATGCCGCTCCTCCCATGCAGAACCGATACAATCACAGTCTCTGGAAAATCGTTGCCACGAATTGAGGAGCACGATGCAACACAACTTGCAGAACACCATTTCGCTTCTCACCCGCACCCCCACTACCCTCAATGCGCTTCTGCGTGACCTACCGGAAGCGTGGACGTTCCGAAATGAAGGTGAAAACACTTGGAGCGTGTTCGATATCATCGGGCATCTGAATCACGGCGAACGCACGGATTGGATGCCGCGAGTGAAGGTAGTGCTGCAATTTGCAGAGACTCAGGCGTTTGAGCCCTTCGATCGTCAGGGACACGCACGAGAGATTCAAGGTAAGTCGCTGGGCCAGTTATTGGATGAATTTCTCCGTTTGCGGTCGGAGAACCTGGCCGAACTGCGTGCCTTGAATCTGCGGCAAGAAGACCTCGAGCGGCGCGGACGGCATCCTGCCCTCGGAGTCGTTACTCTGTCACAGCTGCTGGCCACCTGGGCCGCTCATGACCTAACGCACCTGCACCAAATCTCAAGGGTCATGGCCCACCAATACCGCGAGGCCGTGGGCCCGTGGAGCGCCTACCTTGGCGTGCTGCAGTGCGCCGGCCACAGCTCTCCTTAATAAGCTCTCCACCTATGTGGAGGGTGGTCCATCCTTGCGGAACAATAGGGGTGTGTACCAACAATTCCCAATCTGGAACTCTGCGCAGCACGCTCGCCAAACGCCACTCAACCAACTCTGGTGGCGCCCCGTATCGGTTCTTCTACTCCGCGCACTTCGCGCACCTCTGTGATCTCTGCGCTCGCGGCGGACGGCGCCTCTCCCGACCGGGGTCGGGATCCTAATTCCGTTCCCTTCTTTGGACTTTCAACTTTTGACTGTCAACTTTCAACCTCCCAATCCCCTAAGTCCCTTCCTTGCCACACTTCCGAGCCCCCGGGGGAGCCAGACACGATACTCGCGGGAAGTGTCGGCCGAAAGCGCATCCCATTTCACGGTACAATTGGAGATATGGCAGTGCGTTTGATTGCTTTGGACATCGACGGCACGCTGCTCGACAGCCGCTGGCAGCTCCCTGCGGCCAACCGCGCGGCGATCGCGGAAGCGGCGCGGCGCGGCATCGAGGTGGCGCTGGTCACCGGACGGAGATACGACTTTGCCATGCCGGTGGCCCGCCAGATCGATTCCCCGCTGACGATGATTGTCAACAATGGCGCGTTGATCCGCTCGAAAGAAGGGCGGACACATCTGCGGCATCTCCTGCCGCGCGATATTTCGCAGCGTCTGCTGCAGCTCACGAAGCCCTGGCGCGATGGCGCCGCCGTGGTTTTCGACCGGCCACGCGAAAACCAGGTCATGCTCGAAGTTCTCGATCAAGACGATTCGATGCGCTACGCCTACTATTCGCGCAACATGGAGTTCATCGGGCTGGCGAATCCTTTGGAAACCTGCCTGACGGAGGATCCGATCCAGGTGATGTTCTCCGGAAAGGTCGCGCCGATGCGGGAGGCGGAAGCGGCTCTGCGCGGGGCCTCTTTCGCGGGAGAGTATGGACTCGCGGTGACCAGTTACGAGAGCAAAGACTTTGCGATGATTGATGTAATCCATCCCATTTGCTCGAAAGGATCGTCGCTGGCGGAATGGGCGGCCCTGCGCGGCGTAGCGCGCGAGGAAGTGATGGCCATCGGGGACAATCACAATGACCTGGAGATGCTGGCGTTCGCGGGCATCCCCGTGGTGATGGGAAACAGCGTGCCGGAATTGAAAGCCTTCGGCTGGCACGAAACAGGCACAAACGACGAAAGTGGCGTGGCCGCGGCCATCGAGCACTTTGCATTCCGGGAGGCCGCATCGTGCGCTTGAGGCAAGCCGCACTGCTGCTTTCTCTTGCGCTGCTTGGCGCGCCGGCGGTACGAGCAGAATACGTGGTGCTTCGCAGCGGCCAGCGGCTGACGGTGACGAGCTATCAGCTCAACGGGGATACCTACCGATTGCAGATGGCCGGAGGCTCCGTGGAAATCGCAGCGGAAGAAGTGGTGGCCATCGAGCCGGAAGAAGTCTTCACACGCGTGCCCGCGACACCTGCCGTGAAGCCTCCCTATCGTGAGTTGGTGGAAGCGGCCGCGGCGCGGTACAACGTGGATGCGGATTTGATCACCAGCGTGATTGCGGTGGAGTCCAACTTTGATCCAAAAGCGGTCTCGCGCAAAAAAGCGCGCGGCCTGATGCAGCTCTTGCCGGAAACCGCGGCGCGGCTGGGCGTGCGCAACATCGAAGATCCGCAGGAAAATATTGATGCGGGAACGCGCTATCTTCGAGAGCTGCTGCAGAAGTACAACAACAATTTGGCGCTCGCGCTGGCTGCCTACAACGCGGGACCGGAGCGGATCCAACAATACGGCCGCGTGCCGCCTTTCCAGGAAACTATTTCTTACGTGCGCCGGGTGAAGCGCGGCTATGAGAACAACAAGGCCAGCACTCAGAAGAAACGTGCGGCGCGCGCGGGAACATTGCCCGCTACTTCCCTGCCCCTCGCGGACCAAGCCCAATAAAAACTATTGTTGCTGCGGTGGATTTTGTGGCGGGTTTTGCGGCGGATTCTGCGCGGGCTGCTGACCAAAGGGAGTTTGTCCCGGTGGCTGGCCCAAGCCTGTCCCCGTTTGCATTCCTGGCTGGCCGACCCCCATGGTGTCTTTCGACGGGTCCCAAATGAACTCGAAGAGCCGGTAGTTCTTGGCTTTTTCGTAGACCATGATGGAACGCTTGTTGATCTTGCTACCGACTCCAATAATGTTGCCACCGATGATGGTCGACGTGTCGGAACTAGACCCCGCTGGGGGATTCGCCAGTGGGTCATTCTGGCCGGTCCCGCTGTCCGTTCCCGAAGTGGCGGGCGGATTCGCGCCGGATGGCGTTCCAGCGGGCTGCGTTCCACCTGGTTGCATTCCACTTTGGCCCAGCGTGCCGCTTGAGCCAGGCGGCGGCGGCGGTCCTACGCCTATTCCGCCCGAGGGATTCGCAGGGGCCCCCGGGGCAGTGGCTTGCGGAAGCTGCAAATTCTGCGGCGGTTTCAAGCTTCCAATGAGTTGTCCTGCAGCACCGACATAAATGAGGCGCCATGCCCCATCTTCTTTGTTCATGGGGTCTTTGTAGGCTTGGCGCATGAAGCGGAGTGAGCCAGTTTTCGGCTTAGTCAAGTCGTCAAGAGAAGTCGGAAAGCGCCCCATCTTGCGGTAGTAAAGTTTCACGCCGCGAGCATATTGCTTTCCGCGCCAGACCATTTCCTTCTCTTTTTCGCGCTTGCCTTCGGTCAGGATGTTCGGCGCAACGGCAACGACGGAAATGAGCAAAAGGGTCACGAGGAAGACGACCATCAGCAAGGCATATCCGCGCTCGCCATGGTGCACTGCCGTTCGCTGGCTCCGGGCTTTCATACCGAGGGACTCGCTGGTTGTTCTTCGAGAGCCTTTGTGCCATGGCGTCCGGAAGAAACTTCCTCGAAGTCGAGACTCGCGTTATTGACCTTGAGAATGCGGAATCGATTCAGGAAGACCTCGCCCTCGGAAATAATGAATACGTCTTCTCCATCTGTAAAGAAAGCACGGCGGGCCGTGCCGTTGGGGACCGTACCATAGCCGAAGAAATGCATGTTGGGCGGAATTTCCGGCGGCGGTGGAGGTGGTTCAACCTTTGGACCTGAGGGCTCCTTCGTGTGGACAACTTGACTCGGCGTCTGGGACGGCGGGGGCGGAGCAATCGGGCTGAAAGGATTCCGGCCGTTGCTCTTGTATTCCGTTTTACGGGCTGCTTCCCGCCGATCCGTATGAGGAGCGGGGTTTTCGACAGAGAGCAGCCTGTTGTAATTCTGCGTCACCGCCACCGCGCCGGCAGGAGCGGAGGTCTTGTGGCGAAAGAAAAACCAATACCAAATATTTCCTGCGATGATCAGCAGCACGACGAGCACGACGAGTTCTTTCTGCTGCTTCATGAGGCCGTCCGAAAATAGGTCTTGAGGTGTACCGAAACCTTAATGGTCGCGGATGGGCCTTGATTCGCGCTCTCCGTAGCCAGCACCAATGCATCCACTTCGTAGAGATTGGGCGAGCGCTGGACGCCGTTCAGGAATTGGATAACGCTCTTGTAATCTCCGACGACGGCGGCATCCATGGTCACTTGCGTCATTCCGCGGCTGGAAATCTCCGATTGCCGGAAGGAGAGATCCTCCAGACGAATACCGGATTTCCGGGCGATGTCGCCAAGCTCCGACCGCACTTTGGAATAGCCTGCGCTCGCGGGAAAGAGCGAGTTTTCAAACTGGTCAAAATTCTTCTGAATCGCGGGAATCCTGTCCCGGATGTCCTGGGCGCGCTTTATGTCCGCCTTGAGGAGATCATGTTGCTTCATCTCCAAGGAATATTGTTCCCGCGGGGACTGCGGAGCGGAGGTGAGCTGCCAACTGTAAGCAGCGAGCGCCACGTCAGCCAGGACGAGGAGAGCCACTCCGGCGATGATGGCTTGCTTGCGAAATGTAAATTCACGCCGCATCAAATCCTCGAATAGAGCGTTGTGAGCTGGATAACCTTCTGATCGCCGCTCTGATTCCCGGTTTGATTGGGGGACTTAATACTCTGGACTTGAACTTCCGTGAATTCGCGGGATTCCTCGAGAGCGCGCAGGAATTTCAATTCGGCGTCGTCGCTGGTGGCGCCCACGGTGAGTTTGACCTCCGCGCGGCCCTGGACTTGTTTCGGCTCGATGCTGACGACATGCACGCCACTCGGAAGAACGCGCTCCAGATCCATGAACATCTGCGTCCAGTTGAAGCTGCTGGCATCGATGATGCCGTTGATGAAAGCGGCGCGGGCATTCAGTTCGGCGATGTCCTTCTGATTGAAATAACGCTCCAGCTCGCTGCGCTGCGTTTCGAGCCTGGCCATCTCCTGGCGTGTTTTGTCCACACGGGCGCGCAGCTCAGAGTCGACCTTGCGCGCGGAATAGACGTGCCACCCGAGCCCGATAAAAATAATCCCGGCCACGGCGGCCATCAGCCCGGCGGCTGCCAGGAACCTGCGGTGCGTTTCCAGGGCTTTCGTCGCTAAGTTGAGCCGAATTCTCATTCCTTAATTTGCTCCCATCTTCGGAAATTGGTTTCAGCCACGCTGCAGCATCCAGCCAATCAATCCTTCGAGTTCGCGATCCGCGAGTGAACGTGCGTCGTCCTTGATGCGTCCTTCGGCTACAGCGGAGTGCAAAAGAGACGTTACCTGGCAGTGAAACTCCTCTTCAAGCGGCGGGACAAATTCCGGGAGACGGGACCCCATTCCGGCGACTCGAACCGAATGAATTCCCTCCTGCCAGGTGTCCTGATAGTACGCCGCGACGGGGAAAATCTCCTCCAGCAGCATCTGCGGGGTGAGTTCCGTGCCGCGCGCGGGAAGTTCCGTGCAGCGATAGCCGCAGAGCACACCGTTGCGCACGATCACAGTGGTAAGAGCAGAACCCGAAACGCGCGCGAACAACGTAGGCTTTTCCTCATCAAGAAGCGAAACCGCGGCAAGGGAAGAACTAAGCACGACGCCGGGGCGCAGGCCAACCCCTTCGGCAAGGGATTCGTACTCGCGGATGATGCGCAGGCGCGCGAGCGCGGTCACAACATCGACGCCGTCCTCGCGCGGCGACTGGCGCATATAGGAAATCAGGGTCTCATCGGCTTCAAAAGGCACGCTTTTCTTCAGCTTCCAGCGCAACATGGGAATGGCTTCCTGCGGCGAACGCGGAAAATCTTCGAAATGCTGGACGAAGACGCGAATCACGGGATCCGGGAGGATCATGGCGACATCTTCGTCCCTGCCGCGCAAGCGATCGATGGCACTTGCTACAGCCGATCGCACCGCCGCGATGTTCACGATGTTGGTTTCCACGGCAGAAGGGACAATGGCTCCCACCGGCAAGACTTCCACGGCAAACCCGTCGAGAGACCCGGTGCGGCTCCAGCGGGCTGCGGCCACGCGCTCTGGTGAAACTTCGATGGCTAACGGCGGGTGAGGCATGGCATCGAGCCAGCGCGCCACCTTGCGCACGAACTCGCTCTGGTAAACGCCCTGACGGAATGTGGCGGTGCTATTCAACGAACGTCACCTTGTTAATTTCCCTTAAAGTGGTGATACCCGCGCGCGCTTTCGCGAGCCCGCTCTCTCGCAGCGTAATCATTCCCTCTTCGCGCGCGACGCGCTTGATTTCCGAAGTCGGCCGACGATCAATGATCATTTCCCGGATGCGATCCGTCAGGTCCAGCAGCTCGCAAATGGCCGTCCGGCCGTGGTAGCCAGTGCCCGAGCACTCCAGGCAGCCAGTGCCCTCGGAAAACACGACATCTGCCCACACCGCCGGGTCCAGGCCGGCCTCCTTCAGCTCCTCCGGAGAATATTTTCTCTGCTTTTTGCAATTGGGGCAAATCACGCGTACGAGACGCTGCGCCATAATGCAGTTCAAAGCAGAAACAAAGTTATACGGCTCGACGCCCATGTTGATGAAGCGGCCGATGACGTCGGTCACATTGTTGGCGTGCACGGTGGTGAAGACGAGGTGGCCGGTGAGCGCCGATTGAATCGCGATTTGCGCGGTTTCCTGGTCGCGGATTTCGCCGACCATGATCTTGTCGGGGTCGTGACGCAAAATGGAGCGCAATCCACGCGCAAACGTCAGGCCTTTCTTCTCGTTCACGGGAATCTGGGTGATGCCGCGGAGCTGGTATTCGACGGGGTCTTCGATGGTAACGATTTTGTCTTCGTCAGTCTTGATCTCGTTGATGGCGGCATAGAGCGTGGTGGTTTTGCCGGAGCCGGTCGGACCGGTGACGAGGACCATGCCGTAGGGTTCACGAATGTAGCGGCGAAAGCGGCGCGTTTCTTCCGGGGAGAAACCGACGACGTCCAGGCTCAAGCTGTGGAATTTCTCCGAAAGGGTTTCCTTGTCGAGGACGCGAAGAACCGCGTCTTCTCCGTGGCTCGCGGGCATGATGGAAACGCGCAAGTCAATGTAGCGTCCTTTGTATTTGACGCGGAAGCGGCCGTCCTGAGGAATGCGGCGCTCGGCGATATCCAGGTCGCTGAGCACTTTGATGCGCGACAGAACCGTGGAATGCCATTCCTTGGAGATCGGCTGCATGGCATGCTGCAGGACCCCGTCAATGCGGTACTTGACGGCGACTTCCGTATCGCGCGCTTCGATGTGGATGTCACTGGCGCGGCGTTCGAGCGCGGTAAAAATAACCGTTTCAACAAGGCGGACCACCGGGCTGGCGGTACTGTCGCGGGTGAGCCGGTCTCCCGAAATCGTTTCTTCGCTCTCTTCCTCTTCCTTGGAGGTTTGGAGAGCGAAAGCTTCGGTGGCTTGCTCGAGAACGCGCTGCGATTGCTCGGTGCGTTTTAGCAGGTCGCCGATCTGACGCGCGGTCGCGACGCGGATGGCGAGCTTCTTGCCAAGGAGCAGCGGCAGCTCGTCGCTCATCTGCACGCTGGGATCGGCTACGGCAATCGACAAAACGTTGTTCTGCACTTCCAGTGGCACGAAGTTGTAGCGAAACATCAGGTCCGCGGGAATGGTTCGGAACAGTTCAGGATCGATGCGCTGTTCCTTGAGATCAATAAAACTGAGGCGATAGCGCTCGGCGAGTTTGCGGGCGAAGTCGCGTTCGTGCTGCTCGTCACTGCTTGGCAGCTCCGGCGAAGGAGGAAGTTGTTCTGTGGTAGCCATAAATTCTACTTAGGCGCTCCCGTCATTGAGAAAGAAAAGATTGGCAAATATAGCGAAATCAGAATAAAGGCGACCAACAATCCCATGAAAATCAGAAGAACAGGCTCGATGATGGATACCAGCGCAGACAATCGCAAGCTAACTTCTTCTTCGTAAAACTCGGCCACGCTGGTCAGCATGGGAGAGAGCGCACCGCTCGATTCGCCCACTTCAATCATGTCCAGCGCCATTTCCGGGACAATATTCTTGGAGGCGAGGGCAGCATGCAGGGATTCCCCTTCGCGTACCCGCTGGGTTGCTTCAGCGACCGTGGATCTCAGCAGCTTGCTCGTGACGGCGTCCGTAGCGGTCTGCAATCCCGCGACGAGCGGGGTGCCTCCCGTCAGTAGTGTCGCCAACGTACGCGAAAACTGGGCCACCTGAAACTTCAAGAGTGTGTCTCCGACAATGGGCAAGCGGAATTTGAAACGGTCGAAAGCAGGTCCGCCTTCCTCCGAGCGGGACCACAAGAAAACTCCGGCGGCGGCCACCGCCAACAGCGCTACGGCTCCCAAGAACGCGAAACGGTAATCCACCGTCAAGGCAATCAACAGCCGCGTGGGTGCAGGCAAGTCTACATTCAAGTCCTTGTACAGCAGGGCAAATTTCGGGATCACCGCGGTAACGAGATAAGTGACGATGATGATGGCTACGCTGATCAGCAGGATGGGATAGACCAGCGTGGCCAGAATCTTCTTGCGGACGCCCGTACTCACGCGCTGATAAGCGATGTAGTAGTCCAGAACGCCGGGCAGATTTCCGCTCTTTTCCCCCGCGAGAATCGCCGTCGAGTACACTTTGGAAAACACGCCAGCTTCGGCCACCGCTTCGGAGAGAGACTTCCCCTCCCGGACGCGATCGCGAATTTGAGAAATGACGGGCCGGAGTTTGGGTGAGCTGGCACGATCGGCGAGCAGATCCAAGGCCCTGAGAATCGGCAACCCCGCTTTGATGAGGGTGTTGAATTGCTGGTTCAGGATGAGAAACTCCGAGCCGCCGATCTGGCGGTCGCTACTCCGTCGAATGAGGCTGGCAAGCCGGCCGCCCCGCGATTTCACCGAGTAGATATACAAACCCCGGTCCGCAAGCTTCTGGCGCGCTTCGTCCGGTGAGCTCGCAGCCTCGACGTGCGAGAAGACACGTCCCTCAGAATCCGCCACGCGGCAGACAAATTCCCCCATAGGCCTTCAGTTTACCTCATCTAGGTGATATGCGGGGTAGACCTCAAGGGTTGGCTGTTCTCTACAGGAAAGGGGTACCGGAACGGCTGTAGATTTAATGTTTTACGGTAGAGTTTCCGAGCGGCAATTCCCCGTTCACAATGGCCACTCCCTTGGGGACGTCAAAATGGAAGAGCGAATCCGGCACCTGGGGATCTATCCGCCAGTTAGCGAAAGAAAATTCAATTCCCGTTCCCCCTGGGTCGCGAACAAGCACCCGGACAAGATCGCCACTATTCGTGTCGATCTCAAAGAACACCGCTTCGCTGTTCAAAGGTCTTGGGGATGAAGCTGCTCCCGAGGCCTTTTTCGGGGATTTGCTTCCCGTACCGCGGAGCTCGCAGTAGAGCATGGCGTGTTCCGGGTTTTCAGGCTTTTCATCAATCGCGCTCAGAACCTGTCCGCAGACTCGCGATATTTTCACGTCGCCGACCAGCAACGCCAGCGGCGTTCGCCAGTCGGCGCTTTCCTTCGCGGGAACCCGCGTGGCCGTGTGATCGGCGGGAACGTAGAACCAAGCCGTCTTGCCGTCGACGAGAAACACATTTTTTTCCGGCGCCTGGTAGTCCCAGCGCATTTTGCCGGGCCGTCGAAAATAGGCCGTGCCTGCCTCCACGCGGACGACGCGTCCGTTTTCCCTGTAACGTTCAAGAAAGGTGGCTTGCAAGGTGCGAGCTGAGTGATATCTCGCCTGCAACCGCGCGACGACGGCCTCTACATCCAGATTGTTAGTAACTGTGAGAAAGAAAAAGAACAGGGAGTGGAAACGCATGAGCATATCCCTAGTCTAGCAAGAGGGAGCGGATTGTCTTGTGCGGTCAAATCAGACGCGATTTTTTGGTGGCACAAGCGAACAGTGCATCTGGATGATGAACGACTAAATCGCCGGGTCAGCAGTCGTTGCCGGGGCCGAGGGTATCAAGCAAAAGACTCTCAATCAGATTCGACGTTGGCCGTCAGGCCCATACGCCACTGCTTTCAGAAGAATTACTGCAGGGTAGGCAGTCCCGACGAACCGCATGTCGCAGGTGGCGGAGCACCCGTGATGTCAAACCGGATTACTCCCGACTCGTCCGAGCAGAAGGAGCGTTGCCCAGCCAGGCCAAGCGCTACCGGTTGCGCAGCCGTGTTGAAAGAAACGTACGGGCTGGCCATTGTGCCCGCACCATTCGAAGGCGTGGCAGTAATGGTGTAGCCGCTCTTTGTTCCTCCGCCCAGGACGCTGTCAATCAAGCAAGCCGCAGTCGGAGTACCACCACTTCCGTCGCATATCCAATACCAAAGGTCGCCGAGTAGGTTACTTCGGCCGTGTTAATCGTCCGGACAGAACTCACCGCCGAAGCCTCGTTCGCGGCCATACGGGACCGGAGGAGGTTCGGAATGGCGATGGCTGCGATGATCAAAATGATCGCCACGACGATCAGAAGCTCGATGAGGGAAAACCCATTTTGTGGTCTTTTCATTGAAACCCTTCCGGAGCCCATGTTTTCCTTTCACATCCGACAAACCGAAAGCTCTTCCTAGTTCTAGGGAGCATTTCACGGGCCACTCCTGCGGGTTCCTCGTCTCAAATTAGGCTAGCGAAAACAATGCAGGGAACTCTCGAGTACTGTTCGGAACGGTCCTAGCAAAAAAAAGCGGGGAGGAAGCGAAGCCTCCTCCCCGTCCAGAAGATAGCTTGGGAGTTAGTTGCCGAGAACAGCCACAACCGCGGAGCAATTTCCCGCAGCGGTGCCGATCGTGGTACCCGCGGGGTTAAACCGAATCACACCCGTCTGGTCCGAGCAGAAGGAGCGCTGGCCGGTCGTGCCTACCGCGTTTGGATGGCCTTCGACTTCAAAGCCGTTATTCACGCCGCCTACTAGGAGAGTCGCGGCAGACGAAAACGTGTAGCCGCTCTTTGTTCCACTGCTCAAAACGGGGTCGATTAGGCATGCATTGGTCGAAAGCGCGGTACAGGGAGAGGTTAATCCTCCCAGACTCGCCAATGTTGCCGCGTAGCCGGTGCCGTAAGTGGAGGAATACGTCACTTGCGCCGTGTTGACGGTGCGGATCGAACCCACAGCGGATGCTTCGTTCGCTGCCATTTTCG
>WNFP01003468.1_pt1 | contig 18128 bp, 20 predicted proteins | sample 5400201 | NCBI WGS metagenome assembly WNFP01 (sample SAMN13153355, study PRJNA577476) | soil metagenome | isolation source: 115 cm saprolite under Madrone tree | place: USA:California | collected 2016-06-14 | reverse complement strand
GTCGGCGACCTCGCCAAAAATATGCTGGGCCGCACCTTCTGCCCGCTCGGCGACGCCGCCGCTCTGCCCACTATTAGCATTGTGCAAAAGTGGCGCAACGAATTCGAGCAACACCTGAACGGGCGCTGCCCATTTAAATCCGCCGAAGCGCTGGTCGCTCGCGGTAGGAACTAATGTCAGAAACCAAAACCGAGCAAAAGCTGATTTCGCTGAAGATTAACGACCGCGACGTGCAAGTTCCTCCGGGAACGCTGCTGATCGAAGCCACGCGCCGCATCGGCACCGAAGTGCCTTCTTTCTGCTACTACCCCGGCCTCTCGCTGCAGGCTGCTTGCCGGATGTGCCTGGTCGAAATCGAAAAAATGCCCAAGCTGCAGACCGCCTGCACCATGGTCGCTACCGAAGGTATGGTGGTGCGCACCGACACCGACCAGGTGCGCAACGCCCGCAAGTACATGCTGGAATTTCTGCTGACCAATCACCCGCTCGATTGCCCCGTTTGTGACAAGGGCGGCGAGTGCGAACTGCAGGACATGGTTTTCCGTTATGGCGCAGATACCAGCCGCTTCGTCGAAGAAAAAATCCATCGCCCCGAGGAAAAGTGGTCCGAGCTTGTCTATTATGACGCCCCGCGCTGCATTCTCTGTTTCCGCTGCGTGCGCGTTTGCGATGAAGGCATGGATGTCAAGGCGCTAGGCGTGGGCATGCGCGGAGCCAACAGCGTCATCATTCCCAACCGTGAAGATCACCTCGAATGCGAAGAATGCGGCATGTGCATCGACATTTGCCCCGTCGGCGCGCTCACCAGCGGCACCTATCGCTACAAGACGCGCCCCTGGGAAATGCAATACGTGCCCACGACCTGCGCGCACTGCTCCAACGGCTGCAAGGTCACTCTTAGCGTGCGCAACCACGAAATCATGCGCGCCAACAATCGCGATCTCTCCGGCATCAACAAGGACTTTCTCTGCGTGAAGGGCCGCTTTGGTTTCGATTTCACCACGCACAAAGACCGCCTCCACCAGCCCATGGTGCGCAAGGGCGACAAGCTCTTTCCCGTCTCCTGGGAAGAAGCCGCGCAAACCGCCGCCACCAAGCTAAAAGAAATTCACGCCAAGAATGGCGCCGATTCCGTCGGCTTCATCGGCTCCAATCGCACCTCCAACGAAGAGAATTATCTTTTCCAGCGCCTGGCCCGCGCCACCTTCGGCACCAACAACGTCGATCACCATCGAACGGTGGATTACACCGGCTTGATCACCGCGCTCGGCGAGAATGCCGCCGATTCCCTACTCACGATGGATCAGCTCTACCACTCCAAAGCCGTTCTGCTGCTTGGCAACGATCCCACCAACCAGAATCCGCTGGCCGCCTGGCAGATTCGCAGCGGCATCCGCCATTTCGGGACCAAGCTGTTCATCATCAATGAGTGCGAAATCAAGCTGCATCGTCAAGCCAACGTGTTCGCCAAAGTCGGCAAGGGCCAGGAAGCAGCCGCGCTGCGCTGGCTCGCTCATGAAGAAGGCCAGCTTCCATCCTCCCTCGTCGAGCAGCTCGTGCAGCTCAAGGCCGGCCTAGAAGCGGAATCCGACGTCGCCGTCGTCTTTGGCGCGGAAGTTTCCGGCGCGGCCATCGCACAGCTCGTGGCTTTCGGCTCGAAGGTCCCCGGCAAGACGCGCTACATGGCTCTCGGCGATTACGCAAATTCCCGCGGCGCCGCCGACATGGGAGTCCTGCCGGACCGCCTGCCCGGCTACGTGCACCTGGACAGCGCCGCCAACCGCGAAGCGTTCGACAGGCTGTGGGGCTCAGTGATTTCCTCGAAGCCCGGCCTGACCGCGCCGCAAATCGTCGAGGCCGCCCAGTCCGGCAAACTCAAAGCTCTTTGCGTCATGGGCGCAAACCCCTTCGCGCATTTCGGCACGCTCGGCTACGGCCGCGGCAAGCTTGAATTCCTGGTCGTGCACGAAATGTTCATGACCGACACCGCCAAAGCTGCCGACGTGGTCTTCCCCGCCGCTTCCGCCTACGAAAAAGACGGCACGGTCACGAACACCTCCGGCGAAATCCAGCTGCTCCGCAAAGGCGCGGAAGTCATGGGCCCACGCACCGATTTCGATCTCCTGCGCATCCTTTCGCATCAACTCCAGCGCGCCGGACTCGGCAAAGCCTTTCACTACAAAACCCCCGCCGCCGTCTTCGAGGAAATCCGCAAGGCCGTCCCCGGCTACGACGTGCCGGCGGTCGGCTTGCTCACAGGCAACGCCGAGCCCACACGCATTCAGATCGCGCGAAACGGCCACGCGCCGTATGATGTTCCCGCCGGACTGATCCGCTCCGCGCAAGACACGCTGTTCACCAGCGGCACCCTGACCCGCTTCTGCTCCATGATGGAATCCTTGCCGGAGGCCGAAACCAAACCGTGAGCGACTTCCTGGCCCAGCACGCGGAAATCCTGATCACGCTCGTCAAGATCGCCATCCTGCTTTTCGTGGTGCTTACGGTCAACGCGTATCTGACGTGGTTCGAGCGCAAACTTATCGCCCACATTCAGTCGCGCTGGGGACCGCATCGCGTCGGCCCGCACGGCCTGTTGCAGCCGCTCGCGGATGGAGCGAAGTTTCTCCTCAAGGAAGATCCCACGCCCGCCGGCGTCGACAAATTCGTCTACTATCTAGCGCCTCTGCTGGCTCTCGCGCTCGCGCTGACGTCCATTGCCGTAATTCCTTTTGGCCCCGACCCTCTGCATTTCAAAGGACACGACATTTATCTCGGCATCGTCGACCTCAACATCGGCATCCTCGCACTCTTCGCCATCACGGCTCTGGGCGTTTACGGTCTCGCCCTCGCCGGATGGTCCTCCAACAACAAATATTCGCTTTTCGGCGGCTTGCGCAGCTCCGCGCAAATGATCAGCTACGAACTCGCGCTGACCATGTCGGTAGTCGGCGTGCTGCTCATGGCCGGAAAGTTCAGCCTGCGCGACATCATTGACGCTCAGGCCAACTCCCGCGGCCTTTTCGGCTGGAGCGGAATTTTCCACTGGAACATTCTCGCCGGACCCTTTCCGCAAATCCTCGGCTTCCTCTGCTTCTTCGTCGCCGCCATCGCGGAAACCAATCGCGCCCCCTTCGACCTTCCCGAAGCTGAACAGGAACTCGTCGGCGGTTTTCACACCGAATACGCCAGCTTCAAATTCGCCATGTTCTTTATCGCCGAGTACACCAGTATGATCACGGTGTCCTGTCTGTGCTCGATTCTCTTCTTCGGCGGCTGGCTCTCCCCGTTTCCTGCAAGCTGGACGTTGACGACGTATCTGCCGTCCGTGCTGCTCATCCCCTTTGGCCTGTGGGTTATCTGGGATGGCCTGCGCTACGAAACAATTTTCGGTAAGCTCATACTCCCGGCGGTGGGAGCGGTCATTGCCGCACTGGGAGCGGCCTTCCTGCTCTTCCCCGCCGTGAACGCATTCATCCAGGGCCCCTTCTGGCTGCTTTCCAAAATCTTCACCTTTCTCTTCGTCTACGTCTGGATGCGCGGCACGCTCCCGCGCTTCCGCTATGACCAGCTCATGTCCTTTGGCTGGAAGCTGCTCCTCCCGGCCTCGCTCGCCAACGTCGTGCTAACTGCCGCGGCCCTCCTTTGGAGGGGCAATTAGATGAACGCTCCTCTGATTATTTTCTTTGCGCTCGCGGCCATGTGCGTCACTGGCGCAATTAGCCTGATCCTCCAGCGCCATCCGATTCACAGCGCGCTCTCGCTCATCGTGGTCATGGTTGCGCTTGCCGGGCTCTATCTGCTGATGGGCGCGGAATTCGTGGCCGCCGTGCAAATCATCGTCTACGGCGGCGCCATCATGGTGCTCTTCATCTTCGTCATCATGCTGCTCAATGCCGGAGTCGAGGAGCGCACCAATCTCTCGAAACTCGCTGGCTTCGCAGGCATTCCGCTGGGCGTGGCGCTGATGGGGTTTCTTGCCGCCGCTGTCGCGCGCTCGCAAGATATGGTGCAAGCGGCCGCACAAAGCGGCGCTCCCGCGCCCACCAAAGCGCTCGCCAATCTCCTCTTCCAGGATTTCGTCTACCCTTTCGAGCTTACTTCCTTCTTGATTCTCATCGCCATTCTGGGCGCCGTCGTCCTCGCCCAGCGGGAGAACGCCTGACATGGTCCCGACGCACTACTACCTGATCCTCAGCGCCATCCTCTTCGGGCTCGGCGTGATTGCCTTCATCTTCAGGCGCAACATCATCACGATTTTCATGTCCATTGAGCTGATGCTCAACGCTGTCAATCTCGCATTCATCGCGTTCAGCCGGGCACTGAACAAGTTGGACGGCCAGGTCTTCGTCCTCTTCGTAATCGTCGTAGCCGCCGCCGAAGCCGCTGTCGGCCTCGGAATCATTATTGTGATCGCGCGCAATCGCCAGTCGCTCAACGTCGAGCGCGTCGACCTGCTCAAACTCTGATGGGCATACTCAACTATCTCTGGATCATCCCCGCACTGCCGTTACTCGGCTCGGCCCTCAACGGCTTGCTCGGCAGCAAGTGGCCCAACAAGATCGTCAGCGTGATAGCCGTCGGCTCTACCGGTCTCTCCTTCCTCGCCGCGCTCGAAGCCGTCCGCGAATTCACGCATCTTGCGCCGGAGAATATCCCCTGGGTGAAGCAATACTTCACCTGGATCGTGGCCGGAGATTTCCGCGCCGGCTTCGATCTCCAGATCGACCACCTCACGGTGGTCATGCTCCTCGTCGTCACCGGTGTTGGCTGGCTCATCCACATCTACTCCACCGGCTACATGGCCCATGAAGGCGGCTACTACCGTTTCTTTTCCTACCTCAATCTATTCATGTTCTTCATGCTCATTCTTGTCCTCGCCGCCAACTACGTGCTGCTCTTCGTCGGCTGGGAAGGCGTGGGCCTCTCGAGCTACCTGCTCATCGGCTTTTCCTTCCTCAGAAAATCCGCCGCGGATGCCGGCAAGAAAGCCTTCATCGTCAACCGCATCGGCGATTTCGGCTTCATGCTGGGCATGTTCCTGCTCTTCAGAACTTTCGGCACGCTCGACTTCGTTCCGCTTTTCGCGAAAGCCACGCCCATGCCCGCTGACGCTTTGGGCCATCTTGGCATGTTCACGGTCGCCTGCTTGTTGCTCTTTACCGGCGCCTGCGGCAAATCCGCGCAGCTTCCGCTTTATGTTTGGCTGCCAGACGCCATGGAAGGCCCCACACCGGTCAGCGCCCTGATTCACGCCGCCACCATGGTCACCGCCGGCGTGTACGTTGTCGCACGCTCGCACATTCTCTTCACCCACGCGCCCACCGCCATGTTCGTGGTCGCCATCATCGGCTGCGCCACCGCGTTCTTCGCCGCCACCATCGGCCTGGTACAGACCGATATCAAGCGCGTCCTCGCTTATTCCACCGTCAGCCAGCTCGGCTACATGTTCCTGGCCTGCGGAGTCGCCGCGTTTAGCGCATGGGCGGCCTCAGCAAAAAAATTCGCTGGACGTACCTCACCATGCTTACGGCCACGCTGGCCATCACCGGCTTTCCTCCATTCGCAGGCTTCTTCAGCAAAGACTCCATCCTGCTCAGCGCCTACCAGAGCGAGCACGGCGGCCGCATTCTCTACGCCTTCGGCCTGCTCACCGCGCTGCTCACCTCGTTTTACATGTTCCGCCTCATCTTCCTCACCTTTCATGGCAAGCCGCGCTATGACGCGCACAAAGTCCACGTGCACGAGTCGCCCAAGAGCATGCTCGTGCCGCTGGTGATTCTCGCCGTGCTCTCCCTCATCGGTGGCTGGGTAGCCGCGCCCGCCTTCTGGGGCGCGCCTGACTATTTCGCCAAATTCCTCGAGCCCACCTTCGCGCAAAGCGGCTCCAGCAGTGCCGAAGCCGCGGAAGCCACAGCGCGCGCTCTCGAAACGCCGCTGGCCATCGTCGCGGTCGTTACCGCGCTGCTCGGCTTCGTCGTGGCCGTCTGGCTCTATCTCAAACAGCCCGGCAAGCCCGAACAGCTCGCCAAATCCATGCGCGGCGCTTACAACACCTTGCTCCACAAATATTACGTCGACGAAATGTATGCTGCGCTCATCGTCAAGCCGCTGCTCTGGCTTTCGACCAACGTCCTCTGGCAAGCGGTCGATGTCGGCACTATCGACGCCGCGGTCAACGGCATCGCCGAGGGCGCCACCGACCTCGGCGACGGCGTGCGCCATACGCAGTCCGGCAACACACGCAGCTATGCCGTCTGGGTGGTCATCGGCGCGCTGGTCATTATCGCCATCATCTTCTGGCCGTACTTCCGGCCCGCAACTGCAGGGATGGTGCGCTAATGCACGGTGGCTATTTGCTCAGCATCGTTATCTTCTTCCCGGCCGCCGCCAGCCTCTCGCTGCTCTTACTCCGCGCCGACGATCACCTTTGGATTCGCCGCCTTGCGATGACTATCGCCACCGTCGAATTCCTTTTCTCCCTGCTCCTGATCCCCAAAGTACAGATCGGCGTCGCCGGCTATCAACTCGAAGAATTCGCCAGGTGGATCAACGTCCCGCCCATCAACTATCACCTCGGCCTCGACGGCATCAGCCTCTTCCTGATCATTCTCACCACGTTCCTCACCGCCGTCTCCGTGCTCGCCTCGTGGAACAGCATCCAGCACCGCGTCAAGGAATTCTTTGTCATGCTGCTGATGCTCGAAGTCGGCGTGGTCGGCGTCTTCCTCTCGCTCGACCTCTTCCTCTTTTTCCTTTTCTGGGAAGTGATGCTTATCCCCATGTATTTCCTGATCGGCATCTGGGGACACGAACGCCGCATCTACGCCGCCGTCAAGTTCGTGCTTTACACCATGGCCGGCTCGATCCTCATGCTCGTCGGCATCATCTGGCTGCACAATCTCAGCGCCACCGTGATGCCGGGAGGAACCTTCGACCTGCCGACGATTCAGCAAATGCTGCAGTCCGGCGCCATTCGCCTGACCTCGCTCGAGGAGATGTATCTCTTCCTCGCCTTCTTCGTGGCCTTCGCCATCAAGGTTCCGCTGTTCCCGTTCCACACCTGGTTGCCCGACGCGCACGTCGAGGCGCCCACCGCCGGCTCCGTCATCCTGGCCGGCGTGCTCCTGAAAATGGGCACCTACGGCATGATTCGCTTCTGCTTGCCGCTCTTCCCCAATGCCTCGCACCGCGCCGCGCCGGTTGTCGCCACGCTCGCCATCATCGGCATCATCTACGGCGCGCTTGTTGCTCTCGTTCAGCCCAATCTCAAGAAACTCGTCGCGTATTCCAGCGTCAGCCACCTGGGCTTCGTGGTGCTCGGCATCTTCGCCTTCCAGAACATTTCCATGCAGGGCGCCGTCTTCCAGATGCTCGCCCATGGCATCTCCACCGGCGCGCTCTTCTTACTCGTCGGCATGCTCTACGATCGCCGCCACACCTTTGAAATCTCCGAGTACGGCGGCCTCGCCACCCCGATGCCCAAGCTCGCGGCCTTCTTCCTGTTCATCGCGCTGTCTTCCCTCGGCTTGCCCATGCTCAACGGCTTCGTCGGCGAGTTCCTGATTCTTTTGGGAACGTACCAGGCCCACTGGAAGTGGTCCGCCTGGGCCGCCACCGGCGTGATCCTCTCCGCTTGCTACTTGCTCTGGTCCTACCAGCGCGTCTTCTTCGGCGAAGTCACCGTCGAGAAAAACCGTAAGCTCCCCGACGCCTCCCCCCGCGAAAAATGGATCCTCGGCACCATGGCCGTAATTACTCTCTGGATGGGCGTCGGCTCCGGCTACTTCACCCGTCGCTTCGCCGCCCCCTCCCAAAACATCCTGGACCAAATGCAGCGCCTATTCCCCCAGGAAGCCTCTTCGTCAGGGCACGACATTAGTCGTGCCGGTAGAAACGCCAAGGTGTCGGCTTCAGCCGCTGAGAGCATCGCTTTGCCAGCGCCAAACAAAATTGTCATCCCGAGCCAGGCGAGGGACCTGCTTTTGGTTTTGCCGTCCGCAGCACACGATCGTTCAACCAACTCGCCCCTGAAGGCAGGCACCCACCCATGATCCCCCGCCCAGACGATCTCATCCGCGTCCTCCCCGAAACCATCTGGTGCGGCTTCGGCGTCCTGCTCATGCTCCTGCAACCCTTCACCCGCAACCGCCAGGTATTCACCTTCGTCGCCATTCTCGGCACCGGCCTGGGCACCGCCGCCACCCTCGTCGCCGGCAATCCCGGGGGCCCCGCCTTCTTCGGGCTCATTCAGATGGACGGCTTCAGTGTCTTCTTCCATCTCCTCGTCGGCCTCGTCTCGTTCCTAGTCGTCCTCGCTGCCGATTCCTACCTCGAGCGCGAGCACCTGCAGGCCGCCGAGTTCTATGCCCTCGTCCTCTTCGCAACCGCCGGAATGGGCGTGCTGTCCTCCGCCCAGGAACTGCTCACCGCCTTCATCGGCCTCGAAATGAGCTCCATCTCCAGCTACGTCCTCGCCGGCTGCCGCCGCGATTCGCTCAAATCCAGCGAATCCGCCATGAAATACTTCCTCCTCGGCTCCTTCGCCACCGCGTTCTTTCTCTACGGCATCGCTCTGGTCTACGGGGTCACCGGCACCACGATCCTTCCCAATATGAGCGCCGTCGATCCCTCCAGCACGCTCCTGAAGCTGGGCCTCGCGCTCATCCTGATTGGTCTTGGCTTTAAAGTCGCGTTGGCCCCCTTCCAGGTCTGGACGCCCGACGTTTACGAAGGCGCGCCTACCCCGGTGACTGCGCTCTTCTCCGCGGGACCCAAAGCGGCCGCCTTTGCCCTGCTCCTGCGCATTTACGCCACCGTGCCCGCCGCCACGCACTTCTGGTTCTGGGCTTTCTGGGTTTTGGCCGTGCTCACCATGTTCGCCGGCAACCTCGGGGCCCTGTTACAAACCAATGTCAAGCGCATGCTCGCCTACAGTTCCATCGCCCACGCCGGCTACATCCTGGTGGCCTTCGCGGCTGTCACTTATCTCGCGGGAAATCCTGAAGGCGGCGCCGCCGCTGCCTACGCCGCCGTACTCTTCTATCTGGTCAGCTATGCGCTCGTAAAACTCGGCGCCTTCACCATCGTCTCCGAACTCGGTGGCGCCGGCGAGAAACATCTCTCGCTCGACGACTATGCCGGCCTTGGCCAGCGCCAGCCCGTAGCCGCCGCTGTCCTCTCCCTTTTCCTGCTCTCGCTGCTGGGTTTACCCGTTACCGCCGGCTTCTTCGGCAAGTTCTACATCTTCAAGGCCGCCGTAAGCTCTCACCTTATCTGGCTTGCCGTGCTCATGGCCGTCAACAGCATCATCGGCGCGTACTACTACATCCGCCTTATCGTCGTAATGTACATGCGCGAGCCCAGCGCCGAATCCACCCCCGCCGTCGCCGTCTTCCCCCTCACCGTAAACCTCGTCCTCACCATAACCGCCCTCGCCACCGTCTACTTCGGCCTCTTCCCCAACCGCATCCTCAACTTCGTCCTCCAATCCAACCTCCTCGCCCGTTAGCCCTACCTTGAGTAGAAGTAGCTTTCCATTTCCGACAAAGCTGTTGCACTTGTTCCCAGGGCATGATCTACAAGTCGTTTATTTTCAGCGCCTCGGGTTCGGAGCCAGGTTGGAACTAGAATTGATGCGCGTAGCTGTTCTCTCCACAAAGAGGAGGCTAACGATGAAGAGGAATATCGCTCTAGGCGTTCTAGTGCTGGTCGCTGTGTCGCTCGCTGCACCTCATGCGAAGGCGAACGCGACCTTCACGACGACTCTATCCGGGGCCGATGAGGTCCCGCCCGTCGTGTCCGAAGCAACAGGTTCGGCAACCTTAACCCTCGCCTTCAACACCTTGGATGTGAATTCGATTAGCTTCTCGGGCCTGACAACCAACGTGACCGCAGTTACTATCCAAGTTGCCCTACCCGGCGTAAACGGACCGGCGGCGATCATCCTTCCCGGTTTCCCAGCGGCGACAAGCGGGAACTACTCCATGACCTTCGACTTAACCCTGGACGGGACGTACAACCCGTCCTTCTTAACTGCTAACGGTGGAACCGCCGCGAGCGCAGAGAGCGCCCTGGTGGCGGCAATGCTCGCAGGGGAGACGTACATCAACATCCACGACGCTACATTCCCTGGCGGCGAAATCCGTGGTCAGCTCTCACAAACCCAGAATGTTACGCCGAGCCCGGCACCGTCCTGCTCCTCGGTACCGGCCTCCTAGGCATGGTAAGCAGGGCCAGCAGGAAGCGGCTCAGCTAGCCAGGCCCGCCGCCTTCTCACCGGCACGAAAGCCCATCCGCTCCCATCTTGAGCGAAGAGACAGTGCCATTGTTAGCTCGCAGCCGATTTCTCTTGACTTTTCATCCCCAGCGGTCATAATAACGCTCAGGTAAATATAAGCGCTGGTATCTTACCTTTCTCGATATCTTAAGTCCTTTAGGATCCGCACTTACAGATCCATTGAAGTAACGCCTCAGAATCGCGCTCGTAAGTCCCTTAGAATCCGCACTTACAAACAAGGGATCTGTAAGTCCTTTAGAATCCGCACTTCCGAAAACTAGGGGGAGGGGGTGCCCTTCTCCTTTGCCATCTCGCTCAGAAGCAAAAAGGCCCGGAAGCTTCGCCTCCGGGCCCTCTGGGAAATGTCTCTAAGACCTGTGCTTACTTAAGCTTCAGATACAGGAGGAAGCCCAGCGCAAAGGTGAATAGCGTCAGCGTCTCCACGAACACCAAGCCCAGGATCATGGCCGCGCGAACCCCGCCAGCCGCTCCCGGATTGCGTGCGATGCCCTCGCAAGCGGCTGCCGCAATCCGCCCCTGCCCCAGTCCGCCGCCAACGGCCGCGATGGCTACGCCAAAGCCCACCGCCAGTACCAGCGTCGTCGGATTGATTGGCGGCTGAGCCTGATCCGCCGTGCCCTGCGCGAATGCCGCCGGAGCGATTATTATCGCCGCCACCAGCGCCAGTACAACGATTGCTGCTTTCTTCATGGACTTCCTCCTCGTGAATTGCCGCCAGGAGGTGGTTCCCGGACACCGTGCAGCCGGGCTCACGCTGAAGCGGCCACTGCAAGCCTTTTGGGGGTCGGAGCTTCAGCTCCGACACAAAACTAGCCCTTGGCACTGGGCTTTAGCCCCTGAGGAAACTCCTAGTGCTCTTCCGCCGTCGCTAAACCGATGTACACCGCGGGTAGAATCGTAAACACATACGTCTGCACGATAGACACGAAAATGTGCAGCCCGATAAACGCCAGCGGAATCAGCGCGGGAAAGATTCCCAGGATGACTCCCAGGATTGGAGATTTCTCCCATCCCCACACCGCCGGCGTGAGCAGCAATCCCAGGAAGAGTCCGTAAATCATGTCGCTGGCAAAAATGTTGGCCCAAAGGCGAACCGTCAGGGACAGCAAACGCGCGGTCGTGCTGATGATTTCGACTGGGAACAGCAGAATCGCCAGGCCCCAATCCGCTGCTTGGTTTGGCGAGCCCGCAAAGGAAAGCAGGTATTTCCCCACGCCATGATGGCGGATGCCCTGCCAGTTGAAGTACAGAAACGTGATGACGGCGCACGCCAAAGGCACGCTCACCGTGGCCGTCGGCGAAGTGAGAAACGGAAACACACCGAACAAGTTCGCAATCAGAATAAAGAGCGCCACGCTGCCGACGATGGGCACGTAGCGCTGCCAATGATGGCCCGCGTTTTCCTCCAGAACGTCATTGATTCCGAATCCCAGCGGATTCGTGAGCAAAAACTCCGCAACCTGCTGCGACGCCCCCGGCCGCTCCACCGACAACCGCGAACGCACCCAAAGCGCCAGCAACGTGCCCACGGCAAGCACCAGCAGGCCCATCACCACGTGCTCGGGAATCGGCAGCTCGGGATTATTCGGACGAATATGCAAAGCGGAAAGCAGGGCCAGCGCCGCGCCGCCCAGGTAGTGATTCACGAACTGCGTAATCCAGCTTGCGTGCTCTCCCATTTCAAGGACGCCCGCGCCGGGCTTCCGCTCCTATCGCTCAGAATGCCAGAGTTCGTACACACTTGCGGCAATCGCCGCGGCTGCCAAAGCGCACATTCCCACTACCATGCTAGCAAGGGGAACCCTAAGAATCTTAAAAATAACATACACCAGCAGGGCTATCAAGCCGTAGCGAAACACCGCGACGAAGTACGTGCCAAGCGGCACGCGCGGTTTCGCAGCGCCGGCTTGCGCCGCGGAAGCCGCCACCAACGCATCCAGCCCGCGGCGCAGCCACCGAAAATTCAGCCAAGCCAGCACCGCGCCAATCAGTAAGCCCGCTGCCCACAGCCGGCTCCCGGCGAAAACCGCCGCCGCGGTAGCCGCCGCACCGAACACGAGCGTCAGCCAGGCAATCCGCCGCTCCGTGCGCAGGCCGGCGTCAAGTTTGGCGCTGTTCGCAGGATTAGGAGGTAGGCTCAACTATCGCTCTGTGCTAACCGCCGCAGAACTTCCTTTAGCCCCCCGGCAAATCCCAAGGCGCCCAGGATCAAAGTGAAAATCATTTTCGTGTGCAGCCAATGGTCCAGAAAATACCCGAGCAAACCGCCCAGCAGTACCGCGCCGACAATGGTAAACGGCAACTCCATGGCCAGCGCTGTCTGCGACGAATATTTCTTGGCCTTCTCAAGCTCCGGCGACTTCGGGCCGCTGCTATTCGGCGTTTCGTCCATAGCCATACGAGGATCTTGCCTCAGCGTGGCTCACTTCTCGAAGAGCAGCTCGCCGGCGCGCTGCGTGGCCTTCACCACCGCTTTGATCAGCGTGACGCGCAGCTTCCCTTCTTCGAGCTCGAGGATGCCGTCAATGGTGCAGCCCGCCGGCGTGGTCACTGCGTCTTTCAGCAGCGCGGGGTGGTCGCCGGTCTCGAGCACGACGCTCGCTGCGCCCTTCATGGTTTGCGCTGCGAGCAGCGTGGAAACATCGCGCGCCAGGCCAACTTTCACACCGGCTTCGGCTAGCGATTCTAGAATGATGTAGGCGAACGCCGGGCCGCTTGCAGAAAGTCCCGTGACCGCGTCCATATTTTTTTCGTCGACCACCACGGTGCGGCCCACGGCGTCGAACATTGTGCGCGCAATTTCCAAATGTTGTGCCGCGGCGTGTGAGCCGCGGCAAATCCCGGTCATGCCACAACCCACGGCGCAGGGAGTATTCGGCATGGCGCGAATTACCGGCACCGTGCCGCCGATATGCTGCTCGATGTAGGTGGTTGGTACAGACGCCGCCACGGAAATCACCAGCGTGTTTTCGCTCAGTTCAGGCGCAATCTCCTTCAGCACTTCGCCGACAACTTGCGGTTTCACGCCGAGCAGCACGATGTCCGCGCCGTGGACCGCCTTGCGGTTCTCCGTGGTCACCGCCACGCCAAGTTCCTTCGCCAAGGATGCGGCTTTTTCCGCGTGCTTCACCGTCGCCGTCACGCGCGCGGTGTCAAACAATCCCTGCTTCAGGTACGCGCGCAGCAAAATCCCGCCGAGTTTCCCGGTCCCCAGAACCGCTAATTTCTTGCCTGCTAGTTTCTGTGACATAGACCAAGCATTGTTGACGACCCGCGCCAGGGCGTCAACTCCGTTCCGGGTGCGCCTTCAACTCGCGCAAGCTTGAGAAGCCCGCTTTCGAGTAGCCTGTCTTCAAGTAGAATGGTGCGCCCATGAGACTCCGATTCGACCCCGGGGATTCGTCGACGCTCCACGGTTCCGCGTTTCTCGCGGTCCTGGCCGCCCTGGCCAGCGCGCCGATGGTTTTTTCGCAGGAACCGCCGTCACGGCCGAGCCACGCAGAACACCAACCCGATGTGGGCGTGCCGATGCGGGACGGCGTGGTGCTACGCGCCGACATTCTGCTTCCGGGCGCCGAAGGCCAGTTTCCCGCGCTGATCTATCGCACGCCGTACGGAAAACAATTCGCGCTGCAGGAATACAAGACGTTTGAGAAAGCCGTCGCGCGCGGTTACGCCGTGGTCGTGCAGGATGTTCGCGGACGCTACGCTTCCGGCGGCGAGTTCGTCGCGTATCAAAACGAAGGCCGCGACGGTTACGACACCATCGAATGGGTGGCCAAACAATCCTGGTGCGACGGCAACGTCGGCACCTTCGGGCTCTCTTATCCTGGCGCGGTGCAATGGCTCGCCGCGGTGGAAAATCCGCCGCACCTGAAAGCCATGGCGCCGGCCATGACGTTTTCCACGCCGCGTAATTTCTTTTATTCCGGCGGCGTCTTCGACGGCTCGTGGCTCGATTGGACCTGGATGAACATCGCGCCCGACATGCGGCGGCGCAAGAACCTTGCCGGTCCCAAAACTTACGAAGAGGCCGAGGAAACCTGGAAGCGAAAGCACGAACGCTTGCAGAGTTTTCTTCCCCTGCGTAACTTGCCCGACCTCCAAGACGTCGCGCCCTTTTATTACGAATGGCTGGCGCATCCGCCCGCCGATCCGTGGTGGGAGTGGGCGGAGCTGCGCGACAAATACGGGCGCGTACACGCCGCGGTGCTGAATTTTTCGGGCTGGTACGACGAAGCGTACGGCCCCGATGGCGCGACGACGAATTTCAATGGCCTGCTGGCCGCTCGCAAAGGCGATAAGAATTCGCGCACGCGAACTATCATCGGCCCGTGGACGCACGGCGGCCAGGACAAAACGCGCGCCGGCGAGCGCGAATTCGGGCCGAGTGCGGCAATCGACTACGACGAATTGATCCTGCGCTGGATGGATCACTACGTGCGCGGCGTCGAGAACGGCGTCGACCACGAAAAATCGGTGCGCCTCTTCGTTATGGGGAAAAATGTGTGGCGCGACGAAGATGCCTGGCCGCTCGCACGCGCTAATGCGAAAACGTATTACCTGCTCAGCGAATCGAACTCCGCACGCTTCGCCCGGCTAAACCAATCGTCACCAGATAGACCCGGGAGCTACAACGAGTTTGTCTCCGACCCCTCGCATCCCCTCACCGATTCGTATGACGCGTACGGCGCGCACGACTATCGCTCACTTGCGGGCCGCAAGGATGTGCTGGTCTATGACACCGACGCCTTGCTTTCCGACACTGAAGTCACCGGACCGATTCACGCGGAAATCTATGTTTCCGCGGATACCCCCGACTTCGATCTATGGGTGCGGCTCCTGGATATCGCGCCGGACGGCACGGCATTCAATCTCATGAGTCCGGGCCTCGACGTCCTGCGCGCGAGCTACCGCAATGAAAAGCTGCAACCGGAATTGCTCAAGCCCGGCGAAATTTACAAGCTCACTCTCGACCGCATGCTTACGAGTAACGTCTTCCGCGCCGGCCATCACATTCGCATTCAGATTTCCGGCGCTTTCTGCCCGCACTTTTCGCGAAACCTGCAAAGCGGCCAATCGGAAGTGACTTCGTCCGCCACGTGCCCAGCGCACGTGCGGATTTATCATGACCCCGATCACCGCTCTCGCATCGAGCTGCCCGTCATTCCCCGTTGAAGCCACTCACTGAGCCCCCCTGAATCGAGTTGATGCAGCCGACACACAGCGCGCTCTGAGCAGCGCCGGCGCGCCTCCGCGATGACACAATAGCAATCGAGCGAAATGGCCCAGCTCCAAAACGCGACGCCCACTCCAGCTGATGACTGCGCCACGCCCCCGTCCGGCTTGGCCGGACTTCTGCATGGATTCATTTCGTTTTGTCTTGAAGGCGGAATTCATCTGTGGGTGCGGCTCACCGGCAGGCTAGTGCGCAAAAGCGATGCTCCCTGGCTTGCCAGTCCCCTTGGCGGCAGGGAGCGTATCGGCACGGGCATTTACGAGCGCGTGGCCCAGGCGGAGGGCCTGCTGATCCGCACGCCGCCGCACGCCGGACTTCTCGAACACTTCAACGTTCTTCGCGGACCGGACTTCAATCCCGAGGCCGTGCATCCGGACATCCGCCATTTTTACGAGCACGCCGCGGAGTACCAGCTCGACGTATGGAGCGAAGTCTCCCTTGTCGGGCGATTCTTCCTGTGGCTGCTGGTGGAGTTCATCAGCCGGCGTATGGACCAGTTGAATTTTCCAATCTCTTCGCTGGAAGTGGCCAAAGGAATGACCAGCGAAGTGGTGCAGCTTGTGGAGCCGGCTTCACGCCAAATCGTGAACACCGGATGGCTGCGGCGGCTGAAGTCTTCCGGGCGCGTGATTTACGCCGGCTTGTATTCCGCAACGCAAATGCCGGATGAGCCAGGGCCGTGTGTGAAGGTTGCGTTTCCCTGCCGCGGCAGCGCTAATGTGTATCTCAAGCCGGTGGCCCACCCCGATGGCTCTTTTGGTCTTGTGTCTTCCGGTTCAGCGTTTGGACGAACCGGTTTCTACCGGATTATCGATGGTGGGCCGGATCATTTCATCGTGCGGCACGTGCGCTCGTTGCGCGAGCTGTTTCACGTGTACGTGGATAAGGAAGGCGTGCTGCGCACGGATCACACCGTATTTTTTCTTGGGCTCTCTATTATTCGTCTGCACTACAAGATGACGCGCGTTCCAGTTCCCCAGTTCTTCGCGCAGGATGAGCGAGATCTCATCGCCGTCGATGACATACTTTAGGATTCTATTCGTAAATCGATTGGTTCTTTGCGCCACAGCCGTAAAAGCGGCGGCAAGACCGCCGCACTCCAAAAAAAAATCAATCGTGGCGAGCGCCGTGCAATACGCTCACTGCGTGAGGCAGCAGGTGCGCTACCGCTTCGATCGATTCCGCTGCGCCTTTGGGACTTCCCGGGAGATTTACGATTAGTGTTTTCCCACGGCTGGCAGCGATTGCCCGCGATAGAACCGCCGTCGGGGTCTTCTCCAACCCTTTGCGGCGCATCTCTTCCGCAATTCCGGGAATCACGCGCTCGGCAACGGCTTGCGTGGCTTCCGGAGCATTGTCACGCGGGCCGATTCCCGTCCCTCCGGTGGTAAGAACCAAGTCGACGCGCCCCGAATCGGCGATTTCGCGCAACTGCTCGCGGACGGCAGCAAGATCGTCCGACACGCGCAGCGTAGTGACAATCTCCCAGCCGAGTCCGCGGCAAAAGGCGACAACCGCGGGGCCGGAGAGATCCTCGCGTTGACCTCGCGATACGGAATCACTGATGGTTAGGACTGCGACACGCATGGGCGGGACTATTGCGTCTCGACAGCGTCTCGGCTGGATTCATCCATCAAGCGCATCGCTTCCATGAGCAAACCGGTAGTGTTTTTAGTAGTAGTTGTTCGCGTGGACTCGTTGGCGGCGTTGAAATCGATCTCGAAATCGCCTTCCGTCCAAAGAATCACTTTGTAGACGGCGTCGTCGCCTTCGATTTTGCCGATTTTGGCGTCGCGGCACTGCCCGGACGCGAAATACAGCTCGCCCTGTTCGCCGCCCTTGCGTACCACCAAGCGGCAGGATTTCTGGCCCAGCTCCAGCGACTGCAGCAAATCGGTCATGCTCATTTCTTCGAGGCGGCCCTGAATAATGCCGGGGCGCGCGGCACGCTTTTGCATTTTTTCCAGGTGCAAGCGATCCACCACTTTTTTGGTGATGCGCACCAGGTCTTTCACCAGGAATGGCTTGGCGATGAACTCCTCAACACCGTCGACCAATGGGCGCAGGCGCTCTTCGATGTCCGCGCGGCTGGCCATGAACAAAAACGGAATGTGCCGAGTCTTCTCCCGGCTGCGCAGCTTGTCAAAAAGCTGGCGGCCATCGAGGCCGGGCATTTTATAGTCGGAAAGAATCACGTCAGGAGGATCATCGACGGTCTTTAGCAGCGCGTCGCCGCCATCGTGCGCGACCCTGACGTCACAAACGTGCTCAATGCCGCGAAACACCAGTTCCAACACGAGCGGATTGTCTTCCACCAACAGCAACTTGACGGTCGTTTTTCCCGAGGCAGCACTCATCGCTTGCGGCCCCGTGGCGCGCGCCGCTGCGACGGCTTTTCACGATGGAAATCGCCGCTCTTTCCACCGGTTTTTTCAACGAGGCGGATATCGGCAATCTCCATGCCTTTGTCCAGAGCTTTGCACATGTCGTAGACCGTGAGGGCCGCGGCAGTAACCGCCACCAGAGCTTCCATTTCCACGCCGGTTTGCGCGGTCGCGATTACCGTGGAGTGAAGTTCAACGCCATTTTCAC
>WNFP01001525.1_pt1 | contig 18129 bp, 16 predicted proteins | sample 5400201 | NCBI WGS metagenome assembly WNFP01 (sample SAMN13153355, study PRJNA577476) | soil metagenome | isolation source: 115 cm saprolite under Madrone tree | place: USA:California | collected 2016-06-14 | reverse complement strand
AGTCAGGCGAACGACCGATGCCCCGGTCGGGACCGCGGGAGCCGCGTCCTCAATTCAGGTCGTAGACCTCGGCGAAGTACAGCGGCGTGCCGGCCGTGCCTCCAATCGCGAGGACCTCCCCGAAGGAGCTGATGGTGATCGGCGCAAGGGCAAAGTCTTTTCGCGCCTCGCTCATCGAATCCGTCGGAAGGATGGCGCCGGACCCGGAAGAGTGATCGTACAGGTCGCAAGTCTTCAGCGTATCCGCGCCGGTGCTCGTCCCGCCGCAGAGCAGGATGTTGACGTTTATCAGCGAGATGACCGCGTGGTTGGCTCGAGCGATGGCCATCGACGGGGCGGCGGCGAACGTGCCCGAACTGGAACTGTAGAGGAATTGGGTCGCCGTCGGAGTGCCCGAACCGGAGCCAGTCACTCCGCCCGAGATCAACACCTTGAGGGCGTTCGGGCTCAATCCACTCAGCAGGGTGGCGGTGTGGAACCGCTTGTCCTCGCCCGCGGGGAGCGCGCCGGTGGAGCTGAACTCGGACCCCGGGGTGCCGGCCGGGTCGAACAATTCGGCGGTCAGGACACCCGTCGCGCCGCCGACGACCAGGACCTTGCCGCTGTTCAGGAGTGTCCCGGTGAAGTTGGCGCGCACTTGCGCCATGTCGGCAACGGCCGTGATCGTCGGCGGAGCTCCGCCGGCGTCGTACTTGATCGCCGACTTCAGGGTGTTCGTACCGTCCGTCCCGCCCGCGATCAGGATCTTGCTGGCGTCGAGCAACACGGCGATGTGCCGCGCGCGCGCGCTGCCGGACAACGCGGTCGTGGTGGAGAACGTGTTTGTCGCCGGATCGTAGAGCTCGGCGGAAAGCGTCGGAGTGGCCGGGCCTGCCGCCGTGTATCCGCCCGCAAGCAGCACCTTGCCGCCGTTGTTCGCCGCCGCGGCACCGATCTTCACCGCCGTATGGTAGGCGCGGGCGGAGATCATTCCCGCAGCGCCAGTCTTTGCCACGCAAGCGCCGCTCGCGTCGCACAGGTATGCGGTGTTCGAAGGCGTACCCAACCCGTCGATGCCGCCGGCGACCAGCACTTTGCCGTTGTCCAGGGCGGTGACGGTCGCTCCCCTGACCGCCGCGAAGGTGTCCAAGTTGAATCCGGACCAGGTGCCCGTCGCGAGTATCACGGTCGCCGACGGCGCAGTCGCCGCCGCGAGACCCGCCGCGTTCGCGACGTGCAGGGTGTAGACCGTCGTCGGCCTCGTGGGCGCCACCTGGATCGGCGTCCCGCTGGAGAGGTTCGCGTAGGTCGTTCCGTCGTCTCCCACGACGACCGCGCTACCGGCCACGGCTGGCGCCGACCCGAAGCTGAACATGGGCGTCAGCGTGGCCGCTTCGCCGTGATGGACCACCGGCGAGCTCGCGTTCAATGCGGTCGCGGTCGCCGGCGGAACCACGTTCAGCGTCACCGTGGCGGTGTCGCCCGGCCCGCTGCTCGGCTGCACCGTCAGCGTGTACGTAAGCGCGCCGTCCACGCTGCCAGTGACGGTCACGCTGCTTCCACTCACGATGGTGTTGGTGGAGAGCGTCCCGCCACAAGCCGGCGCGCACGACAAGGTGGCCACGGTCGCGCCGCGCCCCAGCGAGGCGAAGAGCTTGGTCGATCCGCCGCTGCTGATCGTCGCCGTGCCGCTCGAGGCCGCGAGCGACGGTCCTACGCTGAAGGAGGTGATCTTGATGGCCGGCAAGGTGTTGTCGACGTGGAGCACTCCCGTCGCGGTCCCGGTCGAACCGTCGCCGGCCGTGACCGACGCGGTGAGCGGCGCATCGCCATTCGCCAGCCCCCCCGTGTTGACGTCGAATGCGTAGACCGGAACGGTCGCCGCCGGGCTGGAAGCGGGGAAGACCACGGTCCCCGAGGCCAGCTTCACGGTGGCGACGCCGCTCATGGCGCGGGCGGTGACCAGCACGCGGACGGTGCCGCTCACGAACTCCGTCGCCGTGTAACCTTCTGGGCCGAGGATCGCGATCGATGCGTTCTTGGTGGAAGTTCCGCTGATGCACTTCCCCGCTGGACCGCAGACCGGATACTGGTCCGGGCAGGTCAAGTCCTCGACGCAGGGAATCTCCCCGTCGGCTTGCGCCGCGCATCCGGCGGCAGCGACCGCGGCAGCGGCGAGGACCAGCGGGAACCGGCTGAGCGAGAGTCTCATCGCACCATCCCTGAGGTCAGAAGACGAAGAGCGCGGTGGCGATGCCGGCGGTCAAAAGACCGCCCGCGAGCCCCACCAGGCTGAGCGTCCGGTAGCGCCGCTCGTCGTCGAGGAGCCGCTGCGTCTCGGCAGGGCTGTGGATGCCGTTGGTCAATTCGCTGTGCGTCGACCCGGCCTGGGTGTACGCCAGCGCTCCGCCGCCGAGCGCCGCGATCGCCACTCCGGCGGTGACGTACGCGAGCGTGCGCTGCGCGCGGCTCGATTCCGTCCTCGGGTGCGCCGCCAGCGGAGCGGCCGAGAACACCGCGACCGGCGCCTGCCTGTCGGCGACCGGATTGGCCGCCACTGCGATCTTGGCGGGCACCGCCGGCGCCTCGTTCGACGCGACCGCGGGGGCGGTCTCCTTCTTCGGCGCCTCACGTGCCTCGACCCTGGCCGGCGGGGGGGCAACGGCGGCCGCCGGAGGAGGATCCCGGCGCATCGCCGGCAACGGCGGATCCGCTTCCTTCGCCCGCTGCGCCACGGCGGGAGTCGACGGGAGCGGCAGCGCAGGAAGCGACAGATCCGCGGGCGGGCGGTCCAGACCCGCGATCTTCTCCTTCACCTTGTCAATCCTGGCGGGCACCGCGAGCGGATCGGCGAGATACTCCTCGTAGCTCTTCTTCGCCTCCGCGGCGTTGCCGAGGTGCGCCTGCGCGTCGCCGATGGCGATCAAGTATTCCGGCTTCGCGTCCTTCGCGTAGGCCGCCTTCCACTCCCGCAGGGCCTTGCGCCATTCGCCCTTGCGCTCCGCACGCTTCGCCGCCGCGGCGTGGTTTCGCGGCGCGGCGAGGGCCGGCGTGGCGCAGAGCAGCGCGAGTGCAATGGGAATGGCGGCAAACGCTCGCATCGCAAGCCCCCTCTGCCGCCCATCGCGCTCGCGGCGGTGCTCGCTTCAGAGCATTTGCCGGGGGCCGGTTGCTGTCAAAGATCCTGTTGTAGGTAAATCTGCGATTTCAGGGCTGTTGTCCGGAGAGGTCGACCAGCTCGATCCCCAGCTTCTGGGCGACCTGGAAGATGCGCTCGTCCCGGTAGAACTCGCCATACACGATGCGGCGGACGCCCGAGTTCGCGATCTGCTTGAAGCAGGGCCAGCAGGGGCTGGCGGTGGTGTAGATGTCGGCTCCGTCGATGCGCACGCCGTTGCGCGCCGCCTGCAGGATGGAGTTCGCCTCCGCATGGATGGTGGCGACGCAATGGCCGTTCTCCAGGACGTGCCCGACGTCGTCGCAATGCGGCATCCCGCGGATGCTGCCGTTGTACCCGGTGGAGAGGATCATCCGGTCGCGCACGAGGAGCGCGCCCACGTGCTTCCGGTCGCAGGTCGACCGCGAGGATACGACCGTCGCGATCTCCATGAAATAGGTGTCCCAGTCCGCGCGCATGGCACGGAGTCTATCCGCGGGGGGACCCCCGGACCACTCAGCGTCCGCGCGCCATGGATGCGCCCAGCTGGGGCGCTCCCGCCATCCCGGCGCCTTCGCGAAGGCCCGCCAGCTTGCCGATGCCCGCGCGCACGACGAAGGCGCGAATCTTCGAAGGCGGAGCCAGGAACGTCTCTCCCGGCATGGGGACGTCGAACGAGTACTCGTCCTTGTTGAGCCCGCCGAAGGCGACCTTCGCGGTCCGGTAGCCTTCCACCAGGCCGACCAGCCGCCCCGAAGGCATGTCGAAGACGCCGCCGCCCGAGGCGCCGTATCCGATGGGCGCATCGGTCTTCATCCCGCGCTGGACCCGCGGGTCATGCTCGTCCAGCTCGAGCTGGCTGACGATCCCGGAAGAGACGCTGAGCGCGCGTCCGTACGGCGCTCCGACCACCACCACGTCGTCCCCGACGTCCACCTGCTCCTCGGCGGCGAGCTGCACCGGGCTGAGCGCCTCGCCGTAGACCGCGAGCAGCGCCAGATCCTCGTCCGGCACCTTCCCCTCGGCGATCACGCGCGCGTTCAGGCGCCGCAGCTTGGGCCGCTCCACCACCACCTGGAACGACGCGTTCCCGGAGAGCCCCTCCCGCTGGACCACGTGCTCGTTGGTCAGCACGTAGGAGGTGTCTCCCTCGGTGGCCACCACCACGCCGCTGGCGGCCCGCTCGACCTTCCCGCGCACCAGGACCTCGACGCGGACGCTGTGGCGCAGGGCCTTCTGCACGACCCGGCTCTTCTCGCTCTTGGCGAAGGCAGGAAGTGCGAGCAGGGCGAGAGCGACGACGGCGGAGCGAAAGGTCAAGGCGATCTCCTCCCGGGTTGCCTCTCTCTCAACAGTACAGGCCGAGGTTCTGATTCCAAAATCCCAGACGAAATTGGCGGATGTACGACATTTCGTCTGATAACCTCTGCCCGTGGGGAGAAAACGCAGCTCCGTACCCCTGATCGTGGTCGGGTTCTTCGTCGGCCTCTTGCTGGCGAGCCTCGACCACATCCTTCCCGCGGCGCGCCTCCAGGAAGGCCCGGGCCGCTGGGTGGTCGTTCTCGTCGATTGGGTCGCTCCGCCCCTGGCCGGTGTGCTGCTGGCGGGCGCTCTGTTGTACGCGCAGCGCGCGCGCAGGCTGCACGATGCGGAGCGCGCCGCCGCGCAGATCCTGGCGGAGCGGCTCGCGGGCACCGAACGCCGTCAGGCCATCTGGGTCATCGTCGCCGCCGTGGCGCACGATCTCAAGAACCCGCTGCACAACCTCGCGCTCCTGGTTGAAGAGCTCTCCGATGAACAGGATGCGGCGCAGCGCGCCGAGTTGCTCCGCCGCATCCGGGACAACGTCTTGCGCGCCAGCGAGCGCATCTCGGAGATGTCGAGGTTCGGTCAGAAGTGGCAGGACATGGTGCACCAGACCCTGGATCTCTCCCGCACCCTCGAGCTGCTCCGGGGCCGTCTCACCCCCACCGTCCTGGAAACGCGGGCGGTGCTCCGCATCGAATGCCCGCGGGGGCTGGCGGTGCACGGCGACGCCCATGCCGTGCGCACGGCGGTCGAGAACGTGGCCGCCAACGCCCTCGAAGCCCTGCAGACGCGCGGGGTCGGCGGGACGCTTTCACTCGTCGCCGAGCAACGAAACGGCTCGGTCGATCTCCGAATCCATGATGACGGACCCGGAATCCCGGAGTACCTCAAATCAGACCTGTTTTCCCCTTTTGCGTCAGGTCACAGCGGCACCGGTCTGGGCCTGGCGATCGCCCGCGCGCTGGCGCGGGCGAGCGGGGGGGACCTCGTCTGCGAACATTCGGATCCGGGCAATACGACCTTCCGATTTACCTTTCAGCCTGCCTGAGTGTTAAAAGGCCATGCAAATGATGCCTGACAGAGTCGAAGCGGCTACCCGAACGGTTCCTCGCACCATCCTGTTGGTGGAAGACGAGCCGGATGCGCGCACCATCCTGGCCCGCCGCCTGCAGGCGTTCGGTTGGAATTGTCTCGCCCATCCCAGCGTGGAAAGCGCCATGCAGGATCCAGACTTGCGCTACGTCGAGGCGGTGGTCGCGGACGTCGTCCTCGGCGAGGGCAAGTTGTCCGGCATCGAGCTGATCCCCGCCCTGCGCAAGCAGGAAGTGCGGGCGCCGGTGGTGCTGGTCACCGCCTTCGCCGATACCCAGCGCCTCAAGGCCGCGCTGAACGCCGGCGCCTCGTACCTGCTCGAGAAGCCCTTCACCACCGAGGCGCTCCGGCAGGTGCTCGACAAGGTGACCACGGTCGACGTCGACCTGGCCCGCCTGGTCAACCGCGCCCTCTCCCGCGCGCGCCTGACGCGCAAGGAGGAGGAAGTCGCCCGGCTGGTCCTCAAGGGGCTCACCTCCGCCGAGATCGGCGCGATGATGGGCAACAGCGAGAAGACCATCAAGCAACACCTGACGCAGGTCTACGCCAAGCTGGGCGTGGCCGGCCGCGCGGAATTCTTCCACCTGGTGTTCCCGAGCTGAACCCCGGCGCGTGCTGCGACGCGAGCCGTACCGCCTGCTGTTTCCTCTCGGCGCCGTGCTCGCCTGGACCGGGGTCCTGCCCTGGCTCTTCTTCGCGCTCCGGCTGCGCCAGATCTACGAGCCGGTCACCAACGTCCTCGCTTATCGGTCGTTCCTGCATCCGCTGGTGGAGCTCGACGGATTCCTGGGGTGCTTCGCCGCCGGCGTGATCCTGACTTCGCTGCGGCCCGCCCCGGCGGCGTGGCAAGTCGCCGTCGCGGCGCTCGCGCCCGTGATCAGCGCCGCCTGCGCCGCCCTCGGGTACTGGCAGCTGGGACAGGCCGCTTCGCTCGTCCTCCTGGCGGTGCTCCTCCAATTCACCCTGCCCCGCCTGCAGCGGCCGCTCTCGCCCAGCTTGATCTGGATCGCGCTCGGCTTCGTCATGGGCGCTGGCGGCGCCGCCATCGCGGAGCTGGCGGTCACCCGCGGAGACTCGTGGTTCTGGGCGCACGAGATGGGTCGCGATCTGGTCATCCAGGGTCTGTTCACCGGCCTGGCAGTCGCGGCCGCGGGAGTCATGCGGGGAGACGATCGAACGCACCCCGCGCTCCACGTCGCTGCCGGCCTCGTGTTCATGGCCAGCTTCTGGGTGGGCCGGCGATACGGCATGCATCTCGGCTTCGCCCTCCGCGCCGCCGTGACGGTGTGGCTCGCCCTGCCCTTGCGGCCGACGCAATGGGAGTTCGGCCCCCGCAATCTCCGCCGCTCCTTCGCGCACCTGGCGCTGTGGATGCTGGCGATCGGGAACGCCTGGGTGGCGGTGGCGCCGCAGATCCGCCGCGCCGGGTTGCACGTGATCTTCCTCGGCTGCTTCACGGCGCTGCTCCTCGCAGCGCTCTTCCCCCGCGCCGGGGAGCAACCGGCGTTTCCCTTGCGGAAGCTGGCCTGGGCAGGTGGGTTGGTGGCGCTTTCGCTGATCGGCCGCGTGATGGTCGAGCTGGATCCGACCAGCTTTCACCTCTGGATGGGTCTTTCGGCGGCGTCGTTCCTGGCCGCCACCATCGCCTGCCTGCGCGTGCCGGTGAGAGCCGCTCAGTCCGTGTAGCGTTTCGAGAGCAAGAGCACGATGCCGTCCTTGGCGCAGTATTCACAGTAGCCGTACTTCTCCAAGGACTTCAGCGTGTCCTGCGCCTGCGCTTGCTCACGCGGGTTCAACTGGTCGCGCTCGTCCCCCAGGTACCGCAGCACCCGCTCGGCGTTCTTCCGCAGCGTCCGCTTGCGCTCGTCGAAGAAGTGGTCCCGCAGGCGGCGGAACAGGTCCGGGAAGATCTCCGAGTAGTCGATCTGCCCCTCCGGATGCTCCAGCCGGTGCGCGCCCACCGCCGCGATCAGGCCGCGCCGGAACTCGCGACGGTCCTCCGAGCCTGCCATGACGATGGACTCGGTCTGGGCCATCATCTCTTCGTCCGGCCGCTCCATCTCGCCCGTGTGCGGGTTGCGCAGCCGCTCGCCGCGCGTCCACGCCAGCACGTGCAGGACGTAGCGCTCGAACATGGTCCGGTACTGCTTCTCGGAGACGAGGCCCATCGCCTCCCGCACTTCCTCGTCGAGGACGTCCAGGTACTCGCCTTCGGTCACCCGGACGAACTCCTCGTGGTCGTGGTAGCCGTCCACCACTTCCTGCTGGAGGAACTCGTAGATGCTCTTGTCCTTGATCAGCGCCTCCAGCTCTTCCAGCACCGCTTGGGGCGTCAGGCACTTGTAGAGGGAATTTTGCGCGGCGTTGCCGATGGCGGTCTTCAGCTCGCGCGCGCTCGCCCCTGTCCGGCTCTCGTAGTTCGGATAGCTGTCCGACTCCTTCCAGAAATCTTGCAGGTGCTTCTTCAGCTCGCGCGCCTGCTGCGAGGAGAGGCGATCGGGCGCCCGCCCCTCGTCGTAGAGGCGGGCCTTCTCCAGCGGAGTGAGGTGGTCGGCGAGCTTGCGCAGGTCCCCCTTGTACCGGTCGCTCACCGGCTTCTTCAGCCGGGTCAGCACCGCCCACAGCGCCGCCACCCATGTCGCGTGCGGGGCCACGTGCTTGCCCACCGTCTCGCGCAGCCGGAACTCGTAGACGCGCTCCTCCTCTTTCACCCCGCGCAGATACGGTACGCGCACCAGCTCGATGCGTCCCTTGAAGGAGGCGAAGTCACCCATCTCTTTGAACGCGGAGAGGTGCTTCTCGTTGCTGGAGGAGATCAGCACCGAGTCGAGGTGGAGCAGGAAGTGGTTCATCCGCGCCACGCCCGTCTCCACCGTGCCGAGCAGGTACTTGTAGTGCTCCAGCGGCCGCTTGAGCAGGTCGGAGAACTCGATCGTCCCCCGGTTGCCGGCCACCAGCGGTCCGTACGCCTCGTAGAGGGAGAGGTTCTGCAGCGCGCCGGGGAGCGCGCCATGGCTCTTGTCCGCGGTGACCTGGCGGTAGTCGGCGTCGACCGACATCTGCGGCTCGACGGTGACCGCGCCGATCATGTAGCGGCGCGAGACGTAGAAGCGTTCCACCTGCACGTGCCGCAGCACCTTGAGGACGTCGCCGTTGTAGGACTGCAAGAGCGACGCGTAGATCTGCCGGCACTTGTGGCAGAGCTCGCCCTCCATCACCCCGGCCGCGAGCTGGAAGTCGGCTCCCGGCTGGCAATGCTCGATCAGCACCCGCTGGCGCTCTCCCCTGGGAATGAGGAAGAGCGGAGAGTCCTTCATCTCGCAGGCGAGGCGCGCGTCGATCTGCTCGCCCTCGAGGTGCGCGTACGTCTCCACCGCCCCGGCGGCGAGCTTCTCCCCGAAACCGATGGAGCCTTTGACCAGCCGCTCGTTGGGGAAGATCCAGTTGAGCCGGTAGAGGGCGCCTTCGTCCTTGCGCGAGTAGTCCTCCAGCGCCCGCTGCATCGCCGCGACGATCGACGATTTCGCCGAGCCGTTGGGACCGTGGAGCAGGATCAGCTTGTGCACCCGCCCCGCGCGCACGAATGAGTGCAGCACCCGGTAGATCGCGTTCTGTACCTCTTCCTGTCCGACCACCGGAGCGCCGCCCTCGCCCTCCTGCACGCCGGAGCCCTGGTCGAAGGGCCGATCGAAGAGCTTGAACCGGCGCACGCTGCCGGAGGCGCGCTGCACGGTCTCGGTTCCGTAGTAGTCGAAGCAGTCGCGGATGTACTGCGCCGCATCGCGAGCGTGCACGCGAGGCGCCTCGAAAAACGCCTCCATGTACTCCTGGAAGGCGAGGATCGTCTTGTTCGCCAGGAAGGAGCGGCGGACCTGCTCGCCGACGGACTTTAAATATCGGAGGGAATCCACCATGGTGTACTCTAGCACTCCGTGAGCAAGATCATCGGAATCGACCTCGGCACGACCAACAGTTGCGCGGCCATCGTTGAGGGTTCTGCGGTCAAGCTCATTCCCTACAAGGGCGGCGAGTTCATCATTCCGTCAATTTTTGCCATCGACGACAAGGGCAACGAGCTGATCGGCCACGAGGCCAAGCGCCAATGGCAGCTGAACCCCAAGAACACCGTCTACGCGGCCAAGCGGCTCGTCGGGCGCTCCTACAGCAGCGACGTCGTCGAGCTGATGAAGAAGATGGTGGCCTACGAGCTGAAGCCGGGGGAGCGCAACGACGTGCTCCTCGACGTCGGTCACAAGAACTTCCGCCTGGCCGAGATCAGCGCGAAGATCTTGAACAAGATCAGGGGAGTTGCCCAGGATTATCTGGCGGAGAAGGTGACGCGGGCGGTGGTGACCGTCCCGGCCTACTTCACCGACCGGCAGCGCCAGGCCGTCAAGGACGCCGGCAAGATGATCCAGCTGGAGGTGGTGCGGATCATCAACGAGCCCACCGCGGCCGCCCTCGCCTACGGCATCGGGAAGAACCTGCACGAGACGGTGGTGATCTACGACCTCGGGGGCGGGACGTTCGACGTCTCCATCATCGAGATCCGCGACCGCGTCTTCGAGGTGAAGGCCACCGGGGGCGACATCTTCCTCGGCGGGCTCGACTTCGACCAGGCGATGATCAACTACGTGCTCAAGGACTTCGCCGGAAAGCACGGCATCGATCTCTCCGGCGATCCGGTGGCGATGCAGCGGATCAAGGACCTGGCCGAGCGGGTGAAGATCGACCTCAGCAGCCGCGAGCAGGCGCCGTTCTCGGTGCCCTTCGTGACCATGACCGCGCAGGGGCAGCCGCTGAACATCGACTTCGTCTTCACCCGCAAGCTCCTCGAGGAGATCACCCAGGACCTGGTGGGCCGCACTCTCGACATCCTCATGCGGGTGATGAAGGACGCCAGCCTGGACCCGAAGAAAGTCGACGAGCTTCTCCTGGTGGGCGGGCAGACGCGGATGCCCGTCGTGCAGAAGAAGCTGAGCCAGATCTTCGGAAAGGCGCCCTCCAAGGGCGTCCATCCCGACGAGGCGGTGGCCATCGGAGCGGCGCTCTACGCCAACTCGCTGGAGGACAACTCCAACCTGCGCCTGCAGCTCCTCGACGTGATCCCGATGGCCATCGGGCTGGAGAAGGCGGGAGGCACCTTCCACACGGTCTTTCCCCGGAACGCGGCCATCCCCAACGCCAAGGCCGTCGAGGCCACCACCAGCTACGACGGCCAGACCGAAGTGGCCATGCGGATCTTCCAGGGCGACGCCCCGCAGGTCTCGCACAACGAGCTGCTCGGCGACTTCCTCTTCAGCGGCTTGAAGTCCGGTCCCGCGGGCAAGGCGCGGTTGGAGATCACCTTCGACGTGAACATCGAAGGCATCCTCACCATGTCGGCGAAGGACCTGGACACCGGCAAGCAGATGAAGACCACCGTCCGCGTCACCCAGCACTGATGCTCGACCCGGCCGCGGTGCACGCGGGCGCGCCGGTCGCCGACCTGCACGCGCATCCCGCCCTCAACGCCTTCTATCTCCGACGCGACCTGGGGCGGGAGCACAAGGGTCCCGCTCGATGGAACCCGCTGCGGCAGCAGATCGACCTGCCGCGGGCGCGTGCCGGCGGCCTGCGGGTGCTGACCAACTGCGTCTACGCGCCCACGGTCTTGCCGGTGCGGCCCTTCCGGGCGGCGCTCGGTGGTTTCGCGGCGCTGGAGCGGCTGTGCGCCGAGCACCCCGAGCTCGCGCAGGTCGCCCGCCGGAAGGGCGAAGTCGGACCGATCCTGAAGGCGGGAAAGATCGCGGTGATCCACGCCGCCGAGGGCGGGCACCACCTGGAGCGCTCGCTGGAGAAGCTCGAGCGGCTGGCCGAGCGCGGCCTGCGCTATCTCACGCTCACGCACTTCGTCCACAACGGCATCGCGCAACCCGCCAAGGTCCCCCGCACTCCCTTCTTCTCTCCGCTGCGAGGAAAGCCGGGACTGACCCGGCTGGGCGGCGCGGTGGTGCGGCGCTGCGAAGAGCTGGGCGTCCTGGTCGACGTGTCGCACTGCTCCGATCGCTCGTTCGCGGACGTGCTCGGCACCGCGACCCGGCCCCTGCTCGCGACCCACACCGGGTTCCGCCGCTTCGCTCCCTTCGAGCGCAATCTCTCCGACGAGCAGGCCCGCGAGATCGCCCGCACCGGCGGGCTGATCGGCGTGATCACCTGGAACGACTTGCTGGGCGGCGATTCGATCGAGTCGATGGCGGACGCGATCGTCCACGGCGCCAGCGTCGCCGGTGCGCAGCACGTGGGCATCGGCACCGACTTCGACGGCTGGGTCTTCAGCGCGGCGGGAATGCGCGATGCCACCCGCTATCCGGCGCTCACCGAGCGCCTCGCGCGCCGTGGATTCAGCGCCGCGGAGCTGAACGGGATCCTGGGCGGCAACTACATGCGGGTGCTGGGCGAGACCTACGCTTCCTGAGCGCGTGCGGCAGGCGCCGCCTTGCGGAACGTGCCGAGTACCAGGCCCCCCACGATGAGCGTGGGCAACAGCTGCATGGCGTGCAGCCCGATGGCGAAGGCCGCCGCATTCCCCGCGTCTCCGCCAAAGGCGACCAGGGCCGTCCCCGCGCCCAGCTCGAAGTTGCCCAGCGACGCGGGCGGAGAGGGGATCGCCAGCGCGACGTTCACGCCGAAGAGCACTCCCATGGCATGCGGCAGATCGTGCGGAAGGTGGAACGCGGCCAGCGCCAGCGTGATGACGCCGATCTCCACCGACCACGCCATGGCCGAGAACAGCGCTGCCTCGGCGACGGCGCGGGGGTTGCGCGCGCCCATCAGTCCCGAGCGGGCGTGCGCGACCGCATTTGCGATCCGGCCGCTGGGCATCGACTCGGGATGCTTGGCCAGCCAGAGCAGCGTCAGGACCAACCCGATGGCGCCGGCCATTCCCGCCCAGACCACCAGCGCGACCCAGCGCGAGACCGGCAGCAGCGCGGGAAGCACGGCAGCGAAGGCGAACATCACCACTCCATTCACGCTGTGGTCGAGCGCCACGCTCCCCAGCGCGGTGGCCCGGCCGATCCCGGTTGCACGCGAGAGCAGCTCGGCCCGGACCGCTTCTCCGGCCCGCATGGGGAGGAACGCGCTCGAGGCCTGTCCGACGAAGACGGCCGCGACGGGAATGGGGCGCGGGATCGAGCGCAGACCCTTCACCAGGGAGGACCAGCGCAGTCCCTGCAGCGCGATCCCGGGAATGACCAGCAGCGCGGCCGCCAGCGCCAGCTTGAGATCCGCGCCCTGGAAGGCGTGGAAGACCTGGTTGCGGTCGATCTTGAGCAGGAACACCACCACGCAGCCGGCCACGGCGGCCCACGCGGCCACGCGAAGAGCGAAGAACAGGCGCTGCTTGGTCATGCTCCGCCGAATCTAGTCACCGCTACTTGGCTTGCTGCGGCTATTCGCCATTCGATGCCGCTCGCGGCGCGACGGCGCGTGGAGCGGCTGTCTCTGGCGCAACAGTCGGGCGTGGAGCTACCACCTTTGGCACGATTCCGGTAGCCGCCTTCGGCTGTTGGATCGGGGACGGAGTGATCGCGGGCCTCGGCGTCGCTTGCGGCCGCTGCGGCGTGGCCTGCGGACCGCCGTACCACATCGGGCGCTGCGAGGTGGGAACGCGCCTGGCAGGACCGGCGTTGGGGACCGCGCGCGGGCCGCCGCGAGCGTCGGCGGAAGGCGCCGCGAGAGGCGCCGTGCGCGGACGATAGAAGGTGACGATGCCGCTCCCGGCCCGGGCCGATCCCGGCGTTGTCGTGTCCTGGATGGGGAGGGGCCGCACCGCCCGTCCGACCGCCCGCTCGACCGTCGCGATGGCAGGTCCGGCGCGCGGCGCGTAGCGAGCCGGCAAGGGAAGGACCGGACGGGCGCGCCGGGGAACGACGTGACGGCGCACCGGCTCGAGGAAGTAGCGCGTCGGCACCACGACCCAGAGGGCAGGCTGCTCGTAGGCGACGGAAGGGCCGAGAGGACACCAGGCCGCGTATCCGTCGTTCCAACGCCAGCTCACCCACGCCGGAGCCCAGACTCGCCCCGGCAACCACACCCACCCCGCATCCGAGGCCCATGCCCATCTGCCGTAGTGGTAGACGGCCCAGCCGAACGGCTCGTCGCTGGCCCAGGCCCATCCGGCCGACGTCCAGACCCAGCGGCCGTCCACGTATGGTTGCCACTCGCTGCCCACGTGCGTCGGGCGCCAGACGGTGCCGTACTCGGGCGTGTCGATCCATTCGCCGTTCCAGGACAGCTCGGAGTCGTTGCGGAAATCGTCGAACGTGGGGCCGCGAGGAGCCGAGTCGGGCTCTCCCCACGACTGCGAGGAAGGGCCGGGATCGTCGTACCCGTAGTCGTCCTGCTCTCCCTCGCCGTACCACCCGTCTCGCGGCGGAGGCCGGTCGTAGCGATCTTCGTCGTATCCGTATCCGCGTCCCTGCGCGAACGCAGGAGCGGCGGAGAGAACCAAGGCGAGCAGGATGCGCTTCATGGCGGCCTCCCTTGCTCCTAGGACGAACGGCCGCCGTGGATGTTCACGCGGTCTTGCGGTCCTTCTCGAAGAGCAGCGTCGGCTCTTCGCCGCGCAGGATCACCCCCTCGGTGATCTTGCACTCCTTGATGCTGTCCCGGTACGGCACGTCGTATTGGATGTCGAGCATCGCGTTTTCCATGATCGCCCGCAGGCCGCGCGCTCCCGCCTTGCGGCGCATGGCCTCGTGCGCGATGGAGCGCAGGGCTTCGCGGGTGAAGTTGAGCTTCACGCGCTCCATCTCGAAGAGCTTCTGGTACTGCTTCACCAGCGCGTTCTTCGGCTGGGTGAGGATGGTCACCAGATCGTCCTCGGTCAGGTCGTCGAGGGTGGCGATCATGGGCAGCCGTCCCACGAACTCGGGGATCATGCCGAACTTGATCAGGTCGGACGGCTCGATGAGCTGGAGCATCTCGCCGACGCCGCGGTTGTCCTTCGGCTGCACGTGGGCGCCGAAGCCCAGCCCCTTCTCTCCCGCGCGGCGCTTGATGATGTTCTCGATCCCGTAGAACGCGCCGCCGCAGATGAAGAGGATGTTGGAGGTGTCGACCTGGATGTACTCCTGCTGGTTGTACTTCTTGCCCCCGCGGGGAGTGACGTTGGCGCGGGTGCCTTCGATGATCTTCAAGAGCGCCTGCTGCACGCCCTCGCCGCCCACGTCGCGGGTGGGGCTCGGCGTATCGCCCTTGCGCGCGATCTTGTCGATCTCGTCGATGTAGACGATGCCGCGCGCCGCCTTCTCCACGTCGTAGTCGGCGGCGTGGAGCAGGTTCTGGATGATGTTCTCCACGTCCTCGCCGACGTAGCCGGCCTCGGTGAGCGAGGTGGCGTCGGCGATGGTGAAGGGGACGTTGAGAAAGCGGGCGAGCGATTGCGCCAGGAGCGTCTTGCCCGAGCCGGTGGGCCCGATGAGGAGGATGTTCGACTTCTGCAGCTCGACGTCGGCGTCGCCCTGCTGCCGGGCAGCCTGCATCCCCGGGCGCTGGCGGGCGGGCTTCTTCGAGTAGATGCGCTTGTAGTGGTTGTAGACGGCGACGGCGAGGATCTTCTTGGCGCGTTCCTGTCCGACCACGTAGTCGTCCAGGAACGTCTTGATCTCCATCGGCGCGGGGAGCGCGACGGCCGGGCGGTTCTCCTCGCGCTCGCTCTCCTCGGCGATGATGTCGTTGCAGAGCTTGATGCACTCGTCGCAGATGTAGACGGTGGGGCCGGCGATGAGCTTCCGGACTTCCCTCTGCCCCTTCCCACAGAAGGAGCAGGAGAGATTGCCGTGGTGATGGCTGTCCTTCCGGCTCATGTCACCTCCTGTTCACGGGAGTCTACGCAAGGGGCTGCCGGGCGGGCAACCTTCTACGGCCCGGGACGTAGGGAAATTTATAGAGGGTGGGTCCGGCGCGCCAGAATCCGGGCCTGGCGTACACGAAATACCCCTTGGGCAGGCTTGGCACAACGGTCATGAAACAGACGTTCGCCCTGCTGCTCGCGTACGACGGGCGGGCGTTCCGGGGCTGGCAGAAGCAGCCTGGGATGGAAACGGTGCAAGGGGCCGTGGAAGATGGGCTGCGCGCGCTCCTGGGAAGGCGAACCGCCGTTCACGGCGCCTCCCGGACGGATGCTGGAGTCCATGCGCTCGGTCAGGTGGCCTCGTTCCAGAGCGGCCGCGGCGACGATCTCAGCCCACTGCGGCTCCCCGGGACGGTGCGGCTGCTGCGCTGGGCACGCGCGGACCCGTCCTTCCACGCGCGGGCCAGCTCGATCGGGAAAAAGTATCGCTATGACCTTCGCCACTTCGTGCCGGGAAGCGCGGACTGGGAGCGCGCCCGCGCCGCGCTGCGGGGACTCGACGGGCTCCAGCACCTGTCCGGGCTTTGCTCTCCCGCCAAGGACCACAAGCCCGCGCCACCGTTGAGCTTCTGGTCGCTGGGCGACGACGGCGTGCTCGAGGTCGCCGGCGCCGCCTTCCGCAAACATGAGATCCGCAACCTCGCCGGCCATCTGGGGGGAATCGCTCTCGGCCTGGCCACGCCCGAGTCGCTGCGCGAGCTCTCGCAGCGCTTGCGTCCCTGGATGGGAGCTCGCGCGCCCGCCGAGGGACTGACGCTGGTCGAGGTGGTGTATCCGCCCGGCCTGGATCCGTTCCGCTGAGCTATGTCTTGAGCGCAACCAGCCCCGCCGCTTCGTTCAGGCGGCCGGACCGGAACGGCTCCAGATCGATGGTGACGAACTTGAATCCAGCCGCCTTGAGCGCGGCCGCAGCTTCCGAGCGCAGGCGCACGAGCCGCGCGAGCTCGCCCTCGGCGACCTCGATGCGAGCGATCTCGCCGTGGTAGCGGACGCGAAACTCGCGCAGGCCGAGCGCCCGCAGCGCCATCTCGCTCCGGGCGAGCTGGGCCAGCCGGTCCGGCGTCACCTCGGTGCCGTAGGGGATGCGGGAGGAGAGGCAGGGTTGCTGGGGCTTGTCCCAGGTGCGCAGCCCCATCTCGCGGCTCAGCTCCCGGATCTCGGCCTTGGTCAACCCGGCCTCCGCGAGCGGCTGCACCACCTCGTGCTCGGAGGCCGCCTGCAGGCCGGGGCGGTAGTCCGCGAGCTCGTCGGCGTTGGTCCCGGAGACGATGGCGCGAACACGGAGCGCGGCTGCTTCCGCCGCCGCCAGCGAATACAGCTCCGTCTTGCAGTAATAGCAGCGGTTGACCGGATTCCGCGCGTACCGCGGGTCTTCGAGCTCGCCGGAACGCTTCTCGACGTGCCGCGCTCCGAGCTCGCGGGCCAGTGCGCGCGCGCCTTCCAACTCGTCGGCAGGGACCGCGGGGGACAGCGCCGTGAACGCGACCGCACGGTCGCCCAGGGCTTCGACGGCGAGCGCCAGGAGCAGCGCGGAATCCACGCCTCCGGAATAAGCGACGAGCGCGCTCCCGAGCGAGCGCAGGCGCTCCAGGACCTGATCGCGCTTCCGTTGGAGATCTCCGTTCATCAGCGGCCTACATAGCATTTTTTCGTGACACGCCCTCCGCGCGTGGTAGCAAGCGCTCTGCACGAGGTGATCATGCGAAAGATGCTCATGGCGTTCGTGGTTGCAGGAACTCTCGCCTTCGAGGCTTCGGCCCAGTCCCGCCGTGATACCGCGCCCCCGCCTCCCGGGTCGCGCTACAGCCTGCTCGGCGGCGAGACCGTCGGCGCTGGAGTGGACGTCGTCAGCGGCGAGTTCGGATGGCCCGGGGTCTCGTTCGGCTTCACGCACGGGACGAGCCGGGACGTCGACGTCGGCGCGCGCTTCGACCTGCTCTTCGGATTCGAAGAGGTCTCCAGCTCCAGCCAGTTCGGGGTCGGGTTCCGCGTCCCTTTGCGGATGACGGCGTTCCGCCGTGACCGGATCGCGGTGCTCGTCCACGTCGATCCGGGCATCAAGATCTACACCACCAACCCGGCGGCCTTCGGACTGCAGTTTCCCATCGGCGCGACGCTCGGCTACACCGCGACCCGCGAGCTGGTCGTCGCGTTCGGCGTGGACATGCCGATGACGGCCATCCTGACCCCGGGCGTCATCAGGGCGCTCTATCTAGCGCCGACATTCGGGCCCGCACTCGAATACCACATCGATCCCAGGTTGACCGCCGGCCTCAACACGCGCTTCGGGCCTGTGATTGCCACAACCGGTGGCAGCAGCTTCGGGTTCGTGACCCAGCTGCTGCTCGCCTACCGGATGTAGCGTCAGCGCTTGCGCTTGCCGCCCGCCGCCATGCGCGGGCGGTCGGCGCGCGCGGTGCGCGCGGCGGTCTGCTTGCGCGCCGGCGCCGCCCGCTTCGCCTTCTCGGGGGTGGGCACCTTGCGCGCAGGCATCTTCAGGACCTTCTTCTCCGGCTTGGGGCGCGGAGCGGGAGCGCGCGCTTGGACCTTGGGGCGTCCCCTCATCGCCGCGACGGACGGGTCGAGGAGCCGCTGCGCGACGAGCTGACCGAGGATGTGCTCGACGGCCTCGTCCACGGAGTGCTTGCTCGTGTCCACCATCACTTCGGCATGAGCGGGGGGCTCGTACGGCTCG
>WNFP01001524.1_pt1 | contig 18131 bp, 14 predicted proteins | sample 5400201 | NCBI WGS metagenome assembly WNFP01 (sample SAMN13153355, study PRJNA577476) | soil metagenome | isolation source: 115 cm saprolite under Madrone tree | place: USA:California | collected 2016-06-14 | reverse complement strand
CCTTGAGGGGCTTGAAGCTGAACACATTGCCGATCAGGCTCGCCGTCATGTTGGCGATCGAGCCCTCTTCGAAAAGAATGATGTCGTACGCGACCCAGGCGAAGAACTGTCCCGGGCTGTTCGGCACCGCCTCGACCTTAAACGCCTTGGCGCGGTAGTTGTCGCAGGCGGTCAGCCGATCGGTCCACACCACCGTCCAGGTCGCGGTGCTCGACTCCCCGGCGACCGCCGCGGCCGCTTCGACCGGATCAACCCCCTCCTGCGGGGTGATGCGGAACAGGCAGACGGTGTCCGTAGCCTTGGGAACGTAGTCCGGAACCCAGTAGCCCATCTGGCGGTACTTCAGAACGCCGGCTTTGTAGCGCCGCTTGGCGTCCGTGATTGCGGTTGCCCCCTCGTTCGCCCCACTCGCGATGGCCATCGTCCCGCCTCGTTGTCTATTGATGCGGCGACTGTAGAGGGGGACTATCATTCAGGTAAAGTCACTTTAAATTAGCGACAAGTTAAGAATTACTTAATGAAGAACGCCACGCTCAGGCAACTGCGGGTCTTCTCGGCGGTCGCGCGGCACTTGAGCTTCGCGCGCGCGGCGGAGGAGCTGCGGCTCACGGCGCCTGCGGTATCCATGCAAATCAAGGAGCTGGAGACGGAAGTCGGGCTGGCACTGTTTGATCGCTCGAGCCGCAAGGTGTCCCTCACGATGATCGGCGAGTACGTGCTCGCCTACGCACAGCGGGTGCTCGCTGCGATGCGCGACGCGGAGGACATGGTCGCCCGCTTTCGCGGCCTCAAGACCGGGGTGCTGGATGTCGCCATGGTCAGTACCGCGAAGTACTTTCTGCCGCGGCTGCTGGCGCGATTCCGGGACGAGCACCCCGGTGTCGAAGTACGCCTGCGGGTCGCCAGCAACCGCGAGGAAGTGGTGGCGCTGATGCGCGAGGGCGTGGTCGAACTCGCCATCATGGGCCGGCCGCCCAAGAACTGGCCCTCGCGGGCCGAGCCTTTCGCGATGCACCCTCACGGGCTGGTCACCGCGGTCGAGCATCCCTTTGCGCGCGCCGAGAAGGTGCCGGCAAGTGCGCTGCTGACCGAAGGATTCATCGTGCGCGAGCCGGGCTCGGGTACGCGCGCCGCGCTCGATGAGTTCATGGAGGCGTATCAGATGACCCCGCGGGTCGTCATGCAGATGTCGAGCAACGAGGCCATCAAGCAGGCCGTCATGGCCGGAATGGGCGTCGCGCTGCTGTCGCTGCACACCGTAGGACTGGAGCTCGATCACCAACTGATCGCGGCTCCGGAAACGGAAGGGTTGCCGGTCATGCGTCGCTGGCACGTGGTCCACACCCATGCCAAGACGCTCTCGCCGGCGGCCGAAGCGTTCCGCTACTTCATCCTTGAACACGGCGAAGCTTTTCTCGCCAAACATTTTGCGCACGGTAACGATCCGCTGCAGTTCGCGGCGGAACGAAGTACGACACGCAATCGCTAAGGATGCCATTCTGCAGAATAAGGAGGCATGTCCTGTGGCCGAGATCAGACCTGTGAGATCGAGTGACCGTGTGCAATGGGATGCGTTGTGGGCGGGCTACCTGCGCTTTTATCGCCAGCATGTTTCGATCGAAGTTACCGACGGGACCTTTGCGCGACTCGTGGATGAGCGTGTGCAACCCCACGGCCTGGTCGCCGCACGGGACGGCAGCCTGGTCGGATTCGTCCATTACGTGTTTCATCCGACCACCTGGTCGCTGCAGAACAACTGTTACCTCGAAGACCTGTTCGTCGATCCGGCAACACGCGGAAGCGGAGTCGGTCGTGCCCTGATACACGCTGTGTATACGGAAGCGGATCGTGTGAAGGCCGCGTCGGTCTACTGGATGACGCAGGAATTCAACGCCGAAGGACGCGCGTTGTACGATACTCTCGCCCGCCGCACATCCTTCGTACGCTACGAGCGGTGACGATAGAGCTATGCCCGCCGATCGTGGCTGCCGCATTGGGTCGGGGAGCGACGGCGCGAACCGCCCGATAGCGACCGCAGCTCGCGGCCTGCGCTGACCGCCACGTCGAAAGACAGGTCAAAGTGTGACCCATATCTCCATATCTGGTTCTCCAGCAGCCTCCCTCGTAGTGGTATCTTCTTAACGGACATCCAGGGAGCGTGTCGTCGTGATTGTGGAGGCAAGAAGCGAGACCATGACCGAGGTCTGGCCGACGTGGCCGGGCGAGGTCATCAACGGAGTCTATCCGTTGCGCCGCCTTCTGAACGGCTCAGACCACGGCGCGGTATTCCTTACCGAATGTAAGGCACAAAACATTCCCAATGCCGCGATCAAGTTCGTCCCGGCTGAGCGGGTACTGACCGAGGCACAGCTCTCGCACTGGAGGATGGCTGCCGGCCTCTCCCATCCTCACCTGATTCGGCTTCTCGACGTAGGTCATTGCCAGCTCGGAGGTCACCCATTTCTCTTCGTGGTAATGGAATATGCCGAACAGACTCTCTCTCAGGTCCTTGCCCACCGGGCCCTGACTGCCGACGAAGTGCGGGAAATGCTCCTTCCCGCCCTGGACGCCCTGGCTTTCCTTCACCGCAGAAACCTGGTGCAGGGCCAGCTGAAGCCGGCAAACTTTCTGGTGGTCAATGATCAGCTGAAACTGGCCAGTGATACCGTCCGTCCCGCCGGCGAACCCAGTGCAAGCCTCACTCAATCTTCCCTGTACGATCCTCCGGAAGCCAAGAACGGCAGGCTTTCCACGGCCAGCGATATCTGGGGTCTCGGCATAACCCTGGTTGAGGCCCTCACCCAGAGCCTCCCGTGGCCTGATGAACGAGCCGAAACCGCCAGCCTGCCCACGACTCTTCCTCCAACATTCGTGGACACCGTACAGCGATGCTTGAGTCACGACCCCGCCAGCCGTCCGACGGCCGCCGACCTGGAAGCCCGGTTCAAACGCGCGCCACAAGCGTCCGTGGTTTCGGTTCCTCGGGCTGTCGTTCGCGAAGCGCCGGGCCGGGCCGCCCCTCCACAGGAGTCGCCCAAACAGCGCTGGCTCGTGCCCGCCATTGTGGCGGTAGCGGTCCTCATACTATTGGTCGCAGTTTGGGCTGGCTTGCGCCTGTTTCAGAGCCATCCCAACTCCCGGCCATCGGCTTCAAGTACTTTGCAGACTACTTCGCAACAAACTGCCGGCGCGCCGGCAGCCGCTTCGCTGAAGCCCGAGACGCCTGTGTCAGCGCCTCCCGAGGTTTCCGCTCCTGCGGCCAGCGCGAAGTCCAGAGAGTCCAAACCGGCGCCCCCCCCGCGCCCAGTTTCCCGTCGGTCGGATCGACCCCCACGACCGTTGGCGGACGCCTCATCCTCCGTAGTCCGTGAAGAAATTCCCGTCGTTCCGCGCAGCGCGCGTAAGACGATTCACGGCCATATCAAGGTCGCGGTGCTTGTGATCGTCGATCGCTCAGGCAATGTCATCGACGCGCTCCTGGAAAACCCCGGGCCAAGCTGGTATTTCGCCCGCCTGGCAAGAGAAGCCGCCAGGAAATGGAGGTTCGCTCCAGCAGACAAGCAAGACTCTCGACAGTGGTTATTGAGGTTCGAGTTCACTCGCGGCGGCACCACCGGACACGCCGCCACCCCGCGGTCCTAGTCCCCAACCGCTGCGATCAGCGCAGCAGATGCCTCACGCGCTCAACGAAGGCCGCGACCTGGTCCGCGGCAAAGCGCGTGCTGCTTAAGCCCTCCATGTGCCACAGCCTGGAAATTTCCGCCTCGTCGCCACTCGGTGGCCGGCCACCACGCCCAGCACCCGCTGCGCAATTCAGGGTCTGCAGGGTCAGGTCAACGTTCCTGCCTCGTATCATGACTCGCACGCAGGGCAGCTCGCCGGCGTGCTTGTGCGCATCGAATGCTCGTCCGATCCATCCGGCATCCGCAACGGCGATCGGGCGCTCGGCTCCCCCGATGCTGATCGTGCTCATGCTCGGCTCCCGGGATGAGTCAATCCGAGCACCGCCGCCACTTTCCCTCCAGATCAGTCGTCCAGGCTCCCGCATCCTGTAGGTCGCCGCTTTCGCCGTAGCGATTCACCAGGAGCACGGGCACTCCGCGCTCGCGCGACCGGGGGAGCGACATCTCGGACGTGAACAGGCAGGTCTCGTAGCTATTCGCCCAACACCCCCAGACTCGTCCGTCCCGAGCGGCCTGGGCTATAACCTCCTGCAGCGGGGGTGGCAGCGCGGCGGGGTCCCGAATCTGGTAACTGTCCTTCGGTAAGAGATTTGCGCGTGAGACAAGAGCCTCCAGCAGTCTCTCTATGTGGGAGGGCTGCTGGATGGTGCGCAACCGCCGCGTTTCCATGGAAGTGGCCTCGGCGTCTACTGCGGGGGTCCGTGACCGGTGCCGTCAATGATCCAGAAGTTCACGGCGTCTCCTAGGGCCTTGTCGTCGTTGCAACCTTCGCTGTGCCGGCGTTGCGGGTCGGTAGGCCTGGCCCGAGCGCCACCACCGAAACCTGAAATGCAGCCCAAAGCGCCGGATCCGCGGACGCGTCGTGCGACACGACCGATCGCATGGCCGCGCCGAGTGCCGCGGGTGGGCTCATCGAGTCGTGCAGCAGGTGTCGATAGAACTCTGTCATCAGATGAGCGCCAATCTCATCGGGGACCGGCCAAAGAGAGGCCACGACGGCTCGCGCACCCCGGGCGAGCGTCGTGGAGCCGATGCCCACCAGGCCCTCGCTGAGAACCTCCTTGCCGAGGGCCGTGTCGCACGCGCTGAATACCGCAACGTCCGCCGTCAGTGTCTGAAGTGAGAGATCTGCAACACGGACTGCACCGTCGACCGCGGCTCCGCTGGCATCGTAGGAGCCGAGAATCAACGCGGATAGCTCAGGAACCTGCGCATCGACGATGCCGTGCGTCGCAATATGGATGAACCGGTATTTCGACCAGTCGAGAGACAGCAGCCGGTCACGCGTGGCGTCGAGGCCCGTCAGTTGATCAACGTCCGCAGGCGAAAACTGCGCCGCAATCCGGGCTGCCTCCTGGGCGGTGAACGGAAGGCGCCGATAGCCGCGACGGGCGGGATCCAGCGCAAGCCTGGCGCTAGCTTGCGGCGTCACCGCCACGGGTTGCACTGCCGTGAGCCTTGGATCGTCCGCCTGATACACCGGATCGGCGACGAGCAGCAGGCCGCGGCGGTCGTGCGGTTGAGCCCGCGCCCCATTCGTGTCCAGCACCCACGCGGCCGGAGTGAAGGCGACATCGTGCTGCATGGCAACAAACATGTCTGGCGTTCGTAATGCCGCGAACGGCACGTAGTCGAGGGCGCCGTCCGGAATGACAACCCATTGCCGCACGCCCGACACCCACGGCTCAATCGGCCGAATGATCAGCTCGTACAGAGCGCGAGCATCCTGCAGTCGACGCTCGACGGGCGTATCGACGAGCCGCGTCAGCGAACGGTGGAACGCGGCCACCTTCTCTGCGATGGCCGCCGGCGATGGCAAGAGCGTCCAGCGAATCTCAGCCGGCGAGACCACCCACGCGTAGGCGGATTCGGACCCGAGCCAGTACGACACGAGTGCCGTATCGGCGGGCAGGGGCGGCAGGCTTTGTGCGCTGCGAGTCCGGGCGGACGCACCGATGGGCAGGGTGCGGGTCGCGATGAGGGTGTTGACCGTGTCCACCTGGCGCCCGAGCTCGGCAATGTCACCGATCAGATGCTGTGCGCGCGGGTCGCCGGAGCCCGAACGGTCAAGTCGAGCGTCGAGGGCAAATCGACGGGCGGAAAGCTCACGATAGAGCTGCTCGCGACGGCGAAACTCAGATGCGAGCGCCTGTCGAACGGCAGGCGAGTATTTCTGCGCCGCGACGTCGGCGAAGGAATGCGCGCGGGATGCATCCGCGGTCGCGAACGCGGCCGCTGCGAGCGTGTCGGCCTCTGTGACCCGACCCGCCGCCAACGCGTGATCGTACCGCTCCCGGAGCAACTCAAGTTTAAGGTCGTAGGCCGGTCGAAGCGGCGTTTGCAGCTGCGCGCGAAGCTCGGGATTCGCAGTCTGAAGGCGGACGGCGTCGGCTTGCCCCAGGGCGCGTTCGATGGCCGCGAGAGCCGCGCGAGGCTGACCCACCCGTCGCAGTGCCCGAGCCTGCTCGAGGTCCGCTTCAAACTCCTCCGCGACACTGCCAAGGATGTGCAAGCGCGGTCGCGCCGCCGCGAGGTCCACCAGGGCCTCGCGGGGCCGACCCATCTCGCGAAGCAGCACCGCGCGCTGCAGGAGCGCCTCCGCCTGAATGAGCGGATCGGCCTTGGCACCCGTCGAGAGAACTTCATCGAGCTGCGCTTTCGCCTCCACGAGGTGGCCGGCGACCGCGGTGTGGGCCGCCAGTTGAATCCTGATGCGCTCGATCGCCGAGGGGGCGACCGCAAGGCCGAGCGCCTCCCGATCGGAGCCGATGGCGTCGTCCACCCTCCCCTGTTCGGCGTCAATGGTCGCAAGCGCCCGCAGGGTGGCCATGCGTCCACGGCCATCGAGTGCCACCGTGCGAATGGCGAGCGCGCGCTCGAGGAATTCGCGTGCGCGCGTCCGGTCGCCCAGCGCGTAATAGTTCACACCAATCCCGTAGAGACCGTACGCTTCATCCCGCTGAGCCTGAACTTTTTCTGCGAAGGCAAGCGCGCGATCATAAAGGCGCAGCGACTCATCGAAGTGGCCGAGGGCGTAATCCCCAAGCGCGGTGTTGGTGATCACCCCGATGTAAAGACTCGGATAGGGCTCCGGACCGATATCGGTGAGCGCGCGCTTGAACCAGCGCAGCGCTTCCGGCAAACGCCCGAGGCCCCAGAGGCACAGCGCCCGGTTCTGCCATGCTTGCGCACGTCGCGGCGTCTCGTGGATGGATTCGAACAACTGACTCGAGGTCGTAGAAGCCGTCACACATTGCGGGTAGCGACCCTCAAAGAGATACGTCAACGCAATGTTCGTGAGCTGCAAGCCGGCGTCATACCGTTCGCCTCGCTGCATGTGGAAGCGACTCAAGCGCTGCAGCTCGGTCCGTGCGCGAGCGAGGAGCTCGGTCGAGCGCACACCATACCCTGGCACAGCTCGTCCAGCCGGGGCGGCCGATCCGATCTCGATCCACGCCGCGGCGACGAGTGCGTCGGCTCGCGCCCGTCGGTACGGATCGTCATTGCCGAGCAATTCGGCTGCCGCCTTGGCCCACTCGGCGGTTTTCGCCCAGTCCTGGAGGTCGACGTACTCGACTCCTGCCAGGGCGAGCGCCGTCTGGCCGCGAAGCGCACGGTCTCCGGGTGCCGCGAGTGCACGCTCGGCGGACAGATATCCTGCCGCTGCCCGTAAGAACGCAGCGCGTGCGCTCGCGGTCCCGGGAGTCGAGCGGCCTGTCGCAATCGCCTCTCCCGCCGCATAGTCGGCATCAGCCTCGGCGAGAGTCTTCACGATCGCAGTGCAGTCAGGTCGTGCCTGGAGAGCGGCAAGGTCGAAGACGCGAACGGTTGCCGTCCCTGCGACGTTTGAGTGTTCCTTACCGGTCACCCGGACGGCGAGCAAGGGCCGGTCCGGCGCCGTCACCACAGCACGCCGGGTTCCCGTCCGTCGCTCGGGGTGGTCGGCTCGGACAATGACCTCGTTCATCGGGTCGAGAATCTCGACCCGCGCGTCGTTGTGGCGCTGCTCGACCTCGATCAAGTACGCGTGGCCCGGCACGACGGCAAAATCGGCTGCGGCGGGCTCCGTTCCAAGGGTCTTCAGGTCTGCGGTCACCGCGGGAGCGCCGAGAGCACGGGTGCACGAGGTATTCTCCGCGGCGCCCGGCACGGGCCACCCCGCCAGAACAATCGCGACCAAAAGACCTCGACCGGCCGGGTGACGATTCAACCCCGGCTGCGGGCTGCGGTGTCTCATGATTGCGGCTTATACTCGCCTTATGATTGGTGTTGACGACCCAGCAGCACCCGCAGTGATGCTTCCCGCGAAATCGGACGTCCCCGCGCCGGTAACGGACCCCGTTTCGCACCTGACCGCAGTCTATCGCGACTATCCCGGCCTACGCGCACTGATCTTGAGGCGCGTTCGCGATCCGGAGGTCGCCGCGGACATTCTTCAGGACGCCGCAGTCACGACGCTCGAGAAACTGCGCAGCGGAGAAATCGCCCACCCGGAGAACATGGGCGGGTATCTGTATCGCGTGGCACTGAATCATCTGCGCAATCACCGTAGGAAGGACCGAACGGGAGTCTCGAGCGCCGATGCCTTGAATGAACTTCGGGGTACCGAGGACGACCCCGAATGGGAGCGGGTCGGGCGACCCCAATGGGCCGAGGCGGCGCGGCGGATGCTCGAGGAGATGCCGGCTGAGCGGGACCGGGAACTACTGGTGCGCTTCTATCTGAATGACGAGGAGAAGGAACAGATCTGCCAGGAGCTTAAGCTATCGCGGGAGCACTTCAATCGAGTGATCTTTCGCGCCCGGAATCGGTTCAGAGAGCTCCTCGAACACCGCGGCTTCTGGAAAGCCGATCTGCTGACGCTCGTCGCGCTCGGACTGATCCTGGGCCAGGCGGGTCAGGCCATGGACACGCGGAATTCGGGGGCGGCTCCCGCCAGTCTTTCTATCCAGGGAGGTATGAGGTGATAGACGCCGGCCGCGATTTCGAGCGGATGCAGGACTACATGGTCGGACGACTGTCCGACGATGAGCACCGGGCGTTTGAAGATCGCCTGGTGCGGGATCCTGGGCTCGTGCGTGAGTTCGAGCAGTCGTTGCGGCTGAGTGAGGGACTGCATCGATTACGGGCGCAGGGGCATTTTGACAAGGCCGCATCCCGAGCCAGAGGCTCTCGGATCTGGTTACCCATCCTCGCAGCGGCCGCGATCGCCGGACTTGCACTGTTCCTGTGGCTGCAACCGCGCAACCGACCCTCACCGCTTCTGACAGCGTCCCTGGAGTCGCGCACCGCGGGTGTTGCGCCCCCGGTCGCGGCGCACTTCACATTTATTGCAGTGCGTGAAAGTTCGACACCCGACCTGGAGCTGCCTTCCGGTGGCGTGATCGAGTTTCGCGCGGCGCCGGCCACGCACATGACGGCTTCCCGGTACCGGATGACGCTCGTTCAACAGGATGAGGGAGGGTCTTCGAAGGCCGTCGGCGCCGCGGCGGGTCTTGCTTTGAGCGCGGACGGGTACGTTCACGGCTATGCCGACGCCTCCCGCCTGGGACCCGGTCGTTACGTGCTTCGCATCGAGCCTGACGCTGAAACCCCCGGCACAGTGGAGACGTTCCCGTTCAATCTCCGTGCCCGCGGAGCTCGGCCAACCCCGTGATGCGCGATCCGGATTCCGAGGGGCATCGCTAGCGTCCGCCACCGCCGCGACTTTTCGGCTGAGGGACCAGCGCGCGGCGTCGAAGCGCGGCCGCGAGCACGTCAAGCACCAATGTGACAAGGCAACCTGCCAGTAGCAGCGGTGCGCACCATGCCCGTTCGACTCCGATGGCAGGGAAGCCCAGTATCGCAACACAGCACCACGCTACTAAAGCGCAAGCGAGCATGCCGTCGTCGACGAACAATCCCCATAGTTCCGCGCCGGCCGCGAGGACCACGCGAGTCATCCCGTGCCGGGGCTTCGCGCCTTCATTCATTGCGGGACACCTGGTATGCCGGCCTTGTTGACGGGGTCAACGATACGGCGCGCAATCGGAACCGTCAGGACTGAAGCTAAAAGCACAATCACGGCAATTCCAATCATCGCCAAATCTCCGCCTGCCCAGTCAAAGCCAGCTCCCTCACCAACCCAGAAAACCCCAAAAGAAGAAATAAGTATTCCGACCGCAAACTTAAGGCTGTTTTCCGGAACTCTCGCCAGCGGTCGATGGACAATAAAGCCGAGAAGAATCACCACAACTCCCGCTGCCGCGGCCCCCAAGCTGGCTGGAATCAACATTCCGCCAGTCGCTCCCAGAGCTACCACGATGAACGCTACCTCTAATCCCTCAAGCACGACGGCATTGAACGTTGCCGCCGCGCCCCCCAGATCAATTCCAACCGTAATCGACGCACGCGAGCCGGCAAGCGAAGCCGTTTCCTTTGCAAATGCCCTGCTCTCGTCATGGAGGGCAAGGATTCCAGCTGAGCGAAGGATTGCTTTGCGCAGCCAGCGCATGCCAAATAGCAGCAGCAACACACCCACTGCAACCCGGAGAGTGTCGAGGGGAACAAAGCGGAGCAGCGGTCCCAAGGCAAAAACGAGTATCGCGAGCAGCACACAACCAGCCGCTGCACCTGCCAGGGCGGAACGCGCACCACGGACGGTCCATACCGCCAGGACAATCGTGAGAGCTTCAACAAACTCGACGAATGACGCCAGGAACGATGCGAGTACTGTTGGTCCGAGTTCTTTCCAGACATTCATATCGCTTCCCTGGAGACCTCGCGCCGAGCAGGTGTCTTGCTTAGCCAGCTGGATCTAGCCAGTACAGTGCTCCATGCGCTTAGTCTGCGAGGTCTGTGCTGCCGGAGTAGCGGCTTTACGTCTCCCAGCCGATCCGTCGCATCAGGTCGGAAAACTTCGGTTCGCCGCGCAAGCCGTCGAAAATGGGCTCGGAGTTGAGCTCGATGAGGTCGGGATTTCCTCCCTCGTAGGCCCTCTCCAGCCACTCGAATGCTTTGTCCCTGTCGGCCCCGGCAGCGTGGATCTTCGCTACGTTATAAGGCAGGACGTAGCGCTTGCCTGCGAGCTGCTGCAGCTTGGCGAGGATTTGCCGTGCCGGTTTCTTCTTCCCCGCCGCGGCGTACGCCATCGCGAGCGCGGCCAGAGTCTCGGTGCTCTGGTCGGCCAGACTGACCGCCGTCTGCAACTCCAGGATCGCCTCGTCGTACTTGCGTTGCTGTATGCGTATCAGGCCCATCCGCAGGTGGGGTAAGAAATGATCGGGGTTGATCTCGCGCGTGCGTTCCAACACGACGGCGGCCTGATCGTACCTGCGGGCGAGGTACAAGATCATCGCAAGCGATGAGCCGATCACGGGCGACAGCGGATCTGTCTGCTGCGCCTTCTGTGTGACGGCGATTGCCTCCTCCGGCCTTCCCCTGGACATCAGGAATTCGCCATACCAGTAATAGACAATGGCCTGCGCGGGATTGAGATCGAGAGCGCGCTCAAAGTCCGCTTCCAGTCCCTCCCAATCCCAGTCGTGCAGCCGAACATGTGCGAGGGAGCCATGAGCCTCTCCGAGCTCACTGTCCAGATCGATAGCCTTCCTGGCGGCCTCCTTCGCCTTTCGGAACGTGTCCTTCGCAGGCACCATGCCCCGGCATGCGAGCATCACGTACGAATCCGCGACGCCGGCGTAAGCCATTGCATATTGCGGGTACAGCCGAATGGCCTGTTCGTAGTGTGCGATGCTTTTTCGCATGCCGTCTTCGGTGCGCCTGTTCCACAGATGGCGGCCCTTCAAATAGGCCTCGTAGGCCTGTGGTGAGACTGCGCGGCTCGCGGCGAGCCGCCGCTCCTCCCGCGCTGTCAGCTTGACGCGGATTTCGCGGGCTATTGCGCGCGCCACCTCGCTCTGCAGCTTCAGGATGTCTATGAGGCTGCGTTCATAGGTCTGCGCCCACAGGTGCGTTTCATCGCGGACCTGGATCAGCTGCGCCGCAATCCGCACTCGTCCGAGAGCCCGCCGCACGCTGCCTTCTAAAACGTACGCAACACCGAGCTCTGCGCCGATCTCTTTGATGCTTTTCTTCGTCCCCTTGTACTTCATCGCAGAGGTCCGGGCGATCACTCCCAGGCGCTCTGGATTCAGCCTGCTCAACTGTGTGATCATCTCCTCGGTAAGTCCGTCATTGAAGTACTCCTGCGTCCGCTCCTCGCTCAGATTCTCAAAAGGCAGCACCGCGAGCATCAGCTTTCCCGGGATCGAAGCCCGCGGTTGCGGTCCGGCTTGCGTCACCGGCGCTGCAAACCGGTAACCGCGCCGCGATACGGTAGCGATGTATTGCTGCCCGTTGCGGCCTGCTCCCAGTATCCCGCGCAGGACGGAGATGGTTCGCGTCAGACTGCCGTCTTCCACAAAAGCGTCGTGCCAGACCTGTTTCAGCAGCTCGTCTTTTGCCACGACATCACCGGCTCTCTGCAGCAGCAATACCAGGACATCGCCGGCCTTGGGTGGCAGCGGAACTGCTTGCGCGCCTCTAAAGAGCACACGGCCGCTGGGGTCCAGACGGAACGGACCGAATTCATAGAAGCACCGATCCGGCACTTGCGGGCGTCCCGGTAAGAAATCGGTAAGAAAAATATCAGCTTCAGCGAAGGACTTCCAACCGCATGAAAGCTATACCTGCCGACCGTGGGAGGTGCGCTGGCAGCACTCCGGCTCAAGTCCAGCGCGCCGCGAGCAGGAGAGAACGATCATGCCATTCTACAGATCCCTGAACATCCGGACCCAGAGCGTGCTGCCGATCGCGGCCGCGTGCTTGTTCGCCTTTTCAATACCTTGCGTTGCTGCGGTCGATGACTCCGGGAAGTATCTCTTCATTTGCACTGGAGACCAGGCGCGGAAGTCGCCGGACTTCCTCGCGGTGGTGAATTTTGACGAGGGCTCGTCACAGTACGGCGGTGTGATCGGGAAGGCAGACGTGCAGGGGGCCAGTGCGACCGGGAATGAGTTCCACCACATAGGCATGTCGGCGGACGGCACGACCGTGGCATGCGGCGGTCTGCTGAGTGTGTTGAAGGGTCAGGACCAGATTTTCTTCTTCGACGTGTCGAATCCGCGCGCACCGAAGTTCCACTCGTCGGCAAACCCGCCGCTCTCTGCGATCACGGACGACTTTCAATCACTGCCGCAGGGTGGATTCCTGGTGACGATGATGGGCGGGGCGCAGGGGCACTCACCCGGAAGAGTGGCGGAGTTCAACGGGCAACTCGAGCTCGTGAAGGAGTACCCCGAGACTCCGCCGGCCGAGGGCTTCAATCCGCACGGCATTTCGCTCAGGCCGGAAGTCAACCTGATGGTGACGAGCGATTTCATATGCCCGTCCACGACGCTCGCTGCGGTTGCAGGCGCAATGGACTTTCGCGGCAGCGTGCGCGTGTGGAATCTGCGGCACAGGACGATCCTGCGAACGATAGAGATTCCCGGTGCCGGTGGGACGATCGACGTCAAGTTGATTCCGCGCGATCCGTCTGAGCGCGGGTACACGGCGGGAATGCTGGACGAGCACTTGTATTTGTTGGACACGAGGCGTGGAACCGCCAAGGCAGTGTTCGACTTCGCAACTGTTTCCAAAGGCGGTTGGCCGCAGTTGCTGCGCCTCACACGGGACGGCAGGCGGCTGTTCATATCCATGAACCAAGCCGGCAAGGTCGCGATGCTCGACATTTCCAGGCCGGAGGAGCCGCGGTTGCTGAAGATCCTGGACCTGGGGGCCAACTCCGGGCCCCACTACATCGCGTTGACGCGCGATGAGAAGCGGCTAATTATCAGTGACTACTTCCTGAATCAGGACGATTTCGGCAAGGTGCACGCGGAGGGCGACCACAAAATTCATGTCGCCGTCGTGACCAGCAGCGACCTGAGGTTGGATCAACGGTTCCAACTGGACTTCAACACGGCGTTCGCACAGGGACCGGCACGCCCGCACGGCGTGGCAGTGCTCGAAAGGACCTATGCTCATGATTGATTGAGGCGCGAGGTCGCGTTTTCGGCCTCTAGCAAACATATGTTCAATCAAGATTAGACGTGCACTGACAGGTGTGCGCTTGGTGATGCACTATGCTGATGTCGAGGACGCGGGCCTTGGATGACACCAGGAAGTTTGGCTCGTTGGGAACCGTCAGGGTCAAGGGGGAGCGTGATGGATTACGCCGTCAAGGAAATTGCGCCTCAGGTGTGGCGCGTCGACATTGCGGGTACGGTCCGCATCATTCGCTATCGGCCCGGCAGCATGACCTTCGCGCCGTGGGACATTTGCACTGCAGAAGGGCGCAGGCTCTGGGCATCCACTTCGCTTGAGTCCGCTTTCCGGTGGATTGAGGCACGTACGGGCCATCCGGCGGAGGCACTCCTGGCGATGGGGTTGCTTGGGCAGACCGCATCGAACAGATCGCTTGAGAGTCCAAGGGCCTCAGAAAGCATCGCCGAGCACGAACAGCCAGGAGCGGATATCGCTATTCCTGGGCTGCGAAGTTAGCCAGATCGTCCAGAAAGGCCTGCATCAGGAGCAGGCTCGCCCGTTTAGCGGAATTCCCGCGCCGGGCGCAAAAGTTGGCGCCTGACAAAGGTGCCGGGCACGCCGGCTGTCAGGCGCGGACGTGATGCGTGGCAACATGCGCAATAAATTGCCATGCGCTCTGGTCTTCTCCACGGTACTCCCAGGAATCGGCCCGTGAAGGCTCGCCAGGCACGCAATGAAGAGCGCACGATTCCCGGTCGAGCCGATTTGTCGCGCGCGAGCTTTGCGCACAGCGCCAACGCGCTGGAGCGCGAATGGCTGGTGACGAACGGCCTGGGAGGCTTCGCGTGCGCCAGCGTTGCGCTGGCGAATACCCGCCGCTACCACGGCGTGCTGGTGGCTTCACTGCGGCCACCGGTGCAGCGCGTACTGATGGTGGCGAAGGTGGAACCCACCGTTCGCTACCGCGGAGCGGAATTCCGCCTGGGATGCAGCGAGTTCGCCGACGGCACTCTGGCGCCCCGTGGTTTCGAGTGGTTGAGCGCATTCAGGCTCGACGACGGGCTGCCCACCTGGACATACGCGCTCGCCGACGCCCTGCTCGAGCAGCGCATCTGGATGGCCGACGGCTGCAACACGACATACGTGAGCTTCACGCTCAGTGTGGCCAGCGCGCCGGTGGATCTCGAACTGCTGCCGCTGTGCACTTACCGCGACTACCACTCACAGACGCGCGGTGGTTGGGGGCTCGCGGTGGATCCTGAAGAGCGCGGCTGCCGCGTGACCGCCTTCGCCGGTGCACAGCCGTATCGCTTGCTCACCGACCGCGGCGAATTCGCGTTGAGCACCGACTGGTACTGGAATTTTCATCACCGGGTCGAGGCGCAGCGCGGTCTGGACGCCGAGGAGGATCTGTTCCGACCCGGCCTGTTTCGCGCCCGCCTCGAGCCCGGCGAGACCCTCACCCTCATCGCCACGGCCGAATCCGCGGCACCGGACGCGCCGGCCGCTGCTCTGGAACATGAGCGCCGGCGCCGTGAAGCGCGCCTGCAGGCAGCGCCCGCCGCAGCACCGCCCTGGATCCGCCGGCTCACCCTGGCTGCCGACCCATTCATCGTCAGGCGCGCGCGCCCCGAGGGCACACCCGACGGCACCACCGTGATAGCAGGCTATCCCTGGTTCAGCGACTGGGGCCGCGACACGATGATCGCGCTGCCCGGGCTGGCGCTCGCGACCGGGCGAATGGCGGACGCGGCTTCGATCCTGCGAACCTTTGCCGCTCACGTGAGTGAGGGGATGCTGCCGAATCGCTTTCCCGACAGCGGCGAGACGCCCGAATACAACACCGTCGATGCCACCCTGTGGTACTTCCACGCGCTGGCCAGCTACCTGGAAGCAACGGCTGATCACGCTCTGCTTCGCGAGCTGTACCCGACTCTGCGGGGGATCATCGACTGGCATCGACGCGGCACGCGCTATTCGATCCACGTCGATCCCGATGACGGCTTGCTGTACGCAGGCGAGCCGGGGGTGCAGCTCACCTGGATGGACGCCAAGGTGGGTGACTGGGTTGTCACACCGCGGATCGGCAAAGCGGTCGAGATCAACGCCCTGTGGCATTACGCGCTCTTCAGCATGGCGAATTGGGCACGCACGCTGCACGACTCGCGCGCGGCGTTGGATTACGAGCAGGACGCGCGCCGCGTGGCGGCAGCGTTTGCGCCCGCATTCTGGTTCGAAGCAGGCGGTTACCTCCACGACGTCGTGGAGGGTCCGGAGGGCACACCCGGCGAGCGCGGCGCTCGCGTGGATGCCAGCCTGCGACCCAATCAGATCTTTGCCGTTTCGCTCGGTACCGAGCTGTTGGATGCGCGGCGCGCTCGTGCGATCGTGGATACCTGCGCGCGGGAGCTGCTCACGCCGGTCGGCCTGCGCAGCCTCTCGCCACGCGATCCGCGATACGTGGGTCAATACTGCGGCGGCCCGCGGCAGCGGGACGGCGCCTACCACCAGGGCACGGTGTGGAGCTGGCTGCTCGCGCCGTTCGCGCTGGCGCACTACCGCGTATATGGCGACCCCGCGCACGCGCAGGCATTGCTGGCCGGTCTCGCCCCCCACCTGGATGAAGCGTGCATCGGAACCGTCAGCGAAATCATGGACGGCGATGCGCCCCATGCACCGCGCGGCTGCTTTGCGCAGGCGTGGAGCGTGTCGGAAACGCTGCGCGCCTGGCATATGCTGTCACGGGCCCCCGAACTCGCACACCGAGGCTGATATGAGCGAACCCACTGCCGAGCGCACCCGCCTCGCGACGAGCTTTCCTCCCGGCGAGGGCTGGAAGAAGTGGGGTCCGTATCTGTCCGAGCGCCAGTGGGGCACGGTCCGCGAGGACTACAGTGCGCACGGCAACGCCTGGGAGTACTTTCCGCACGATCACGCTCGCAGCCGCGCCTATCGCTGGGGCGAGGACGGCATCGCCGGCCTGTCGGACGCCGAGCAGCGTCTGTGCCTCTCTCTGGCGCTGTGGAATACCCGGGATCCCATCCTCAAGGAGCGGCTGTTCGGCCTGACCAACGGCGAGGGCAATCACGGCGAGGACGTGAAGGAACTCTACTACTACCTCGACGCCACGCCGACGCATTCGTACCTGAGGATGCTCTACAAGTATCCGCAGGCCGAGTACCCCTACGCCCGACTGGTGGAAGAGAGCCGGCGTCGCGGCATCGGCCAACCCGAGTTCGAACTGCTCGACACCGATGTGTTCGACGACAGCCGCTACTTCGATGTCTTCGTCGAATACGCGCAGGGCGAGCCGGATGACATTCTGATGCGGGTCACGGTCGAGAACCGGGGTCCGCAGGCCGCCACGATCCAACTGCTGCCGCAACTCTGGTTCCGCAACACCTGGAGCTGGAAGAACGGCGCCACCAAACCGCAGTTGCGGATGTCGGGGCAGCGCACGATCGAGGCCCGGCATGCCGCTCTCGGCACCTATTACCTGAACGCCGACGGCGCTCCCCGGGAGCTGCTGTTCTGCGACAACGAATCCAACCCGATGCGGCTGTGGAACGACGCCACACGCCACGGCTACTGGAAGGACGCGTTTCATGAACGGGTCGTGCGCGGACGCGCCGCCGCGGTGAATCCGGCCCAGGAGGGCACCAAGGCAGCGGTGTGGTACTCACTGCAGATCCCCGCCGGCGGCCGCGGCCGGATCCAGGTGCGCCTGTCGAAGCGCGCGCTCGATGAGCCCTTCAAGGACTTCGAGGCGATCTTTCAGAACCGGCTTGGCGAAGCCGACGAGTTCTACGCCCAGCTGCAGCAGGGCGTGGAGAGCGCCGATGCGCGGGCGGTTCAGCGCCAGGCCTTCGCCGGCATGATCTGGAGCAAGCAGTTCTTCTACTTCGATATCCCCGAGTGGCTGAAGGGTGACCCGACGCAGCCCCCTCCCCCTGCCGCTCGCCGCCACGGCCGCAACCACGAGTGGACGCACCTGAACAACGCCGACATCATTTCGATGCCCGACAAATGGGAATACCCGTGGTATGCCGCCTGGGACCTGGCGTTCCATTGCCTGCCACTCGCGCACCTGGACGCCGCATTTGCCAAGGAGCAGCTCATCCTGCTAACGCGTGAGTGGTACATGCATCCCAACGGCCAGATCCCTGCATACGAGTGGGCCTTTGGCGACGTGAACCCGCCGGTGCACGCCTGGGCGGCCTGGCGCGTGTTTCAGATCGACCGCAAGCAGCGCGGCGACCACGGCGATCTTGAGTTCCTCGAGCGTGTGTTCCACAAGCTGATGCTGAACTTCACCTGGTGGGTGAATCGCAAGGACGCCGAAGGACGCAACGTCTTCCAGGGCGGCTTTCTCGGGCTCGACAACATCGGTGTGTTTGACCGCAGCAGCGAGCTACCGACCGGCGGTCATATCGATCAGGC
>WNFP01001522.1_pt1 | contig 18140 bp, 11 predicted proteins | sample 5400201 | NCBI WGS metagenome assembly WNFP01 (sample SAMN13153355, study PRJNA577476) | soil metagenome | isolation source: 115 cm saprolite under Madrone tree | place: USA:California | collected 2016-06-14 | reverse complement strand
GTGCGAACCGCGGAGTGGCCGTCGCGAGCGATCGCGTCTTCATGGAAACCGACAACGCTCACGTCATCGCGCTCAACCGCTTCACCGGCGAACTCCTGTGGGATACCGAACTTGCTGACTCGCGCAAGAACTACGCTGCCTCATCGGCCCCTCTTCCGGCAGGCGACTTGGTCATCTCTGGCGTTTCCGGGGGTGAGCACGGTGCAAACGGATTCGTCGCAGCTCACGATCAGAAGACAGGCAAGGAGGTCTGGCGGTTCTCAACCGTACCGCGACCAGGAGAACCAGGATCCGAGACGTGGCAAGGAAAGGACATCGAGCATGGTGGCGCTCCGACCTGGTTCACCGGCAGCTACGATCCCGAGCTCGACACTGTCTACTGGCCAACCGGCAATCCCAGCAAGGAGTACAACGGTGATCATATCGCAAGGGGGACAATCTCTATTCAGACTGCATTCTGGCGCTGGAGCGCAAGACGGGACAACTGAAGTGGTACTACCAATTCACGCCACACGATCTGTGGGATTGGGACGCTACGGAAACTCCGGTCTTGGTGGATGCGGCGTGGCGGGGCCAGACGCGGAAGCTTATGCTGCAGGCCAACCGCAATGGATTCTTCTACGTCTTCGATCGCCGCGACGGCACCCTCCTCCTGGGCAAACCGTTCGTCAAGTATCGAACCTGGGCAAGCGCGATCGGACCCGACGGGCGTCCCATCAAGCTTCCCAACCAGGAACCCACGCCAGAGGGCACCAAAGTGTGCCCTTCTCAGGATGGAGCGACCAATTGGTTTTCCCCCTCGTTCAATCCCGCGACCAGCCTCTACTACGTTCAGACGTTTGAGAAATGTAGCTTCTACACGAAGCGCGATCCAGGAGAATGGGAGGCTGGCAAGTCCTACCTCGGCGGGTCACAGCGTACAGCGCCCGATCCCGAGCCACGGCGGATTCTGAAGGCGATCGATATCTTCACGGGCGAAATTGCCTGGACACTGCCGCAGCCGGGACCGGCCAATTCCTGGGGCGGCACTCTGTCCACTGCCAGCGGGCTGGTGATCTTCGGCGAGGAAGGCGGGAGCCTGATGGCGGCGGATGCGGCGAATGGCAATCCACTATGGAGTGTCGAGACCAATCACACTTGGAAGGCGTCACCCATGACCTATATGTTCGATGGCAGACAGTTCGTCGCCGTGGCTGCGGGGCCGAACATTATCACGTTTGCGATTCGCGATTAGCGGAAGCAGATTCGGACCGGGTATGCGAGGTTTACACTAACACAGATGCCTACAAGAGGCGAAGTAGAGTAGAGTCCGACGAAGAGCCAAATCACAATGAACCGCTGTGCGATAGTTCCAGGTCAGTTGGTGATTTCTATCTTGTCTCGCCAGACTACCCGCGTTACGGGATAGTATATTTGCGTGGATGTCAGTTTGGTTTGCTCTATGCAATTCTAGTTGCATATTTCCTAACTCCAGAGGCGGTCCCAGGAGCGCTCGTTGTCCCAGTGCGGGGTGGGTTCGAAATAGCCGGTACCGGGCGCCAGGTGTTGGCGAACTACGTCTTCGTTTAGAGTTACGCCGAGGCCGGGCCTGTCTGGCACTTCGATCCAGCCACGATTGACGATTGGCGTCTTGGTTCCTTCTTGCACGATGGATGACCACCAAGGTACGTCGAGGGAGTGGTGTTCGAGGGCCAAGAAATTCTGCGTGGCGGCAGCGCAGTGCACGTTGGCCATGCAGCATACCGGCGTCCCAGCAAAGTGCAGAGCCATCGGCACGCCGTATTCTTGGGCCATGTCTCCAATCTTGTGGGTTTCCAGGATACCTCCAGCGGTGGCGAGGTCCGGCTGAATCTTGCTTACCGCGCGCTTCTCACATAGCACCTGAAACGGTTCCTTCAAGTAAATATCTTCGCCGGTGAGAATGGGCGTGGGGCTCTGTTCAGAGATTTGCCTGAGCAGGTCAGTATAAGTCCAGGGAATGACATCTTCGAGCCACGACAAGTTGTATTTTTCATACGCCTTGCCCAGTCGGATGATGGACTTCACGCCAAGGTGTCCGAGGTGGTCCATCGAAAGGGGAATTTCCATTCCGACGGCGTCGCGCACTGCGGCGACATAATGCTCTAACATTGCAATGCCTTTGTCGGTGACTTCCATTCCGAGCAGAGGATGAGGCAGCTGATTTGCTTCCCATTGATTTAGGTCTGTAGGATTGGTGACCGTGCCGGGAGCGGTCGCGACCATTTCGACACCCAAATCCATCTTGAGCCAGGTGAGGCCCATGCCTTCCTTTCGTTCCTTCATTCGCTGCGCGTAGACCTTGGGATCATCGGATTCCGTGGTGTCTGCATAGAGCCGGATCTTGTCGCGGAATTTGCCACCTCCTAGCAGCGCGTAGACGGGTGCGTCGTAAACCTTTCCGGTGATGTCCCACAGCGCCATTTCGATAGCGCAGACGCCACCGCCTTGCCGGGCGTGTCCCCCAAACTGTTTGATCTTGCGGAAAAGTTTGTCGAGTTTCAGGGGGTCTTCACCGAGAATGCGGCTCTTCAGGAACAGCGCGTAGGTCGCGCTTGCTCCGTCCCGGACTTCGCCGAGGCCGTAAACACCCTGATCCGTATCGATGCGAATAAGAGGACAAGGACTCGGGCCGGGTTTCACTAGAGTCGCGACGCGAAGATCTGTGATCTTCAGCTTGGACGGGCTCGAGTTGGTATTGACGCCCTTGGGAAAGGCTTCCGTCCGCTCCCCTGACAACACCAAACCGCCCAGCGCCATCGCCGAGGTCTTTAGCGCTTCGCGACGATCGAATGTGTTCCCGCCGTTTTTTCCCATGGCGCGCTGTCCTTTTGAATCCGTAGAGTTTCTTGAATTTGTCTTATCGGCCTGGCTACCGACCCGCATCATCTCAGAGAATATATGGTCAAAACAAGATTTCCCGTTTGACAAATTGTTATTCTTTTGAGAGTTTCGGGCGCAACGAAGGATTGCCGCCAGCTGGCAGGGGTGACAGTACTCGTCATGTTTGTCAAGTCGCCGTCTTTCTACCCTCGGAGGTAATTTTTTATGAAGGCCATGCATTACTCTCGCACTCGAATAGTAATTTCGGTTGTTCTTGGACTTTGCGCAATGGTCCTGCTTACGCCCAGTCCTCTTCACGGGCAATTGTTGACATTTTCCAAGCAGGAGTTGGCCGACTACACGGCACAGAGCAACTTTGAACGTCTTCCCGACGGGCGGCCCAAGGTCCCGGACGATCTGATGGAAAGAGCGCGGGAACTTTCCTCGGAAGAAGTCTGGGCCGTTCTGGAAGAAAAAGGTTTCCGCAACCAGTACGCCGATGGATTTCAGATCCTGCATCCTGAGAAACCAATGGTTGGACGGGCATTCACCGTTCAGTTCATGCCGGACCGCCCAGATGTAAATAAGGTTGCCTCGGCCAAAGCCAAGGAACGCGGTCTTGGGCCGCTGACCAATCAACTGGCCATCGACATGCTCCAACCAGGCGACGTGCTGATCGTGGATCTGTTCGGTAAGAAAGTGAACGGAACCATCGTGGGCGACAATCTTTTTTATTACGTAATGAAGACTACGCATAGCGGTGGCCTGGTCGTAGATGGGAGCATTCGGGATCTCAACGGAATTTCAGAGATCGATATGCCCGCTTATTTCAGGGCTGTGGATCCGACGCCCATAGGAAACGTGATGCTGACGGGCATCAATGTTCCGGTACGAATCGGCGGCGTGACCGTCATGCCCGGTGATCTGGTCGTGGGTGACCGCGAGGGCGTGTATTTCGTTCCGCCGCAGCTGGTGAAGGAAGTTCTCGACCGTGCGGATGAAATCCGCATTCATGACGAATGGACAAAGAAGAAATTTGACGAAATGAAGTACAAGTCGCGCGAGATTTATTCCACTCCCAGCGACCCGAAATTGCAGCAGGAATATAAAGATTATTTGAAGAAGCGTTTGGAAGAAATTCGGAAGCAACGCGGTCCCCAATGAAGGAGAACAAATCATGAAAGATTCCCCTGGAAAAGAGCTCTCGCGTCGCGGGTTCATTGCCAAGGTTAGCCAGGGTTTTGCCGCCGCGAATGTGGCAGGAGCGTTCTTGAAGGAAGCCGTCACGAAAGAGGTTGCCGCTCCAGATTCGCCGGGCAAGAAATTAGGGTGGGCCGTCGTCGGGTTGGGCAATCTCGCCATTCACGAAATCCTGCCCGCCTTTGCGAAGTGCGAAAAATCCAGCGTTACAGCTCTGGTGAGCGGTCACCCCGACAAAGCAAACAAACTGGCTCAGCAATATGGAGTGAATCCCAAAAACATTTACAACTACCAGAACTACAATTCGATTAAGGACGACCCCAAAGTAGACATCATTTACATTGTTCTGCCGAATGGAATGCACGCCGAATACACAATTCGCGGATTTCAGGCGGGCAAGCACGTGCTGACGGAAAAGCCCATGGCAAATACGCCAGAGGATTGCCAGAAGATGATAGATGCCGGTCGCCAAGCCGGCCGAAAGCTGATGGTCGCGTACCGCTGCCGCTACGAGCCCTACAACAAAGAAGCCATTCGGATCGCGCGCTCCGGCGAACTCGGACCAACCCAAGTCATTCTCGCAAACAACGGCTGGAGGATCACCGATCCCGATCAGTGGCGCTTGAAGAAGGACCTTGCGGGTGGTGGCTCCATGATGGACATCGGCATTTATGCTCTGCAAGCCGCCCGCTATTTGTCCGGAGAGGAGCCTACCGAGGTAAACGCGCTGATGTACAGCGCCCTGAATGACCTGCGCTTCACGGAAGTGGAAGAGAACATCAATTTTCAATTGCGCTTCCCGAGCGGAATTCTTGCGAACTGCACATCCAGTTATGGCTACGACTCGCAGAGCCACTACCGAGTAGTAGGCACAAAGGGCTGGTTGGAGATGGAGCCGGCGACGGTCTACCGGGGGTTGCGAATGAGAGTTCATCACGACGGCGTTACCGAGGAAAGGAGTCTGCCCGTGCTTGACCACTTTGCCCTGGAGATGGATCACATGTCTGAATGCGTCATGCAAAACAAAGAACCGCTCACGCCGGGCGAAGAAGGCTTGCGCGACCTGAATGTAATGATGGCTGTCTACTTAGCCGCGAGGACTGGGAAGACTGTGAAGTTATAGCCCGTCCCCCACACGGATGGCGATTCCAAGCGGCGGCAACGTGGGCGCACATTCTGGCCCGAAATCATGGCGAAAATAAATCCGCACAAAGTTGTCGACTGGCGCTATTTGAACGCAGGCTATCGCGAGCGGCAGCAAAGCAAACTTCACACTATGCCTTTCCCCTCGATAATATGGATGTACCGGCTTGCGGCGACACTGGTGAACTTTTCGATGCATTTGCTTGGCGCGGGCCAACGGACCTCGAGCTCGTCGATTTGAGCGGCGACGCCGATGCCGAGGACTTCCCGGAAATCATGCGAAGAGAGATAACTGCCACCATTGTTCTTAAGGCGCTGGCGCGATTTACCGCCCGCTTTCCATAGAATGCGCGCCCCGATGGCGTCACGGTTACACGTCACGCCTTCCAGTTTGAGCCCCAGCCAATTGTTGCCCTTGGCCGCGTTGTTCTTCAACAATACGGGAGCTCCACCGTTGGTAGCAATGAGCACGTCGATCGCGCCGTCATTGTCGTAGTCGCCCACCGCCAGCCCCCGTGCAGCAAAGTCTTTTTCAAATGCCGTCCCGCCCTCTGTGCTTACATTTTTCAGCTTGCCGTCTGGGCCCTGATGAAAAAGCAGGAGTGGCTCCTTGTACCGAACTTGCCGCGAGTAGCGACCGATCATGTCGTCCGGATGGCCGTTGGCTAGGATCAGATCGAGCGAGCCGTCGTTGTCATAGTCGAAGTACTTGAGTCCCCAGCCGCTCAAAAGCCTGGTAGCTTGCGCAACGCCGTGCGCGTGCGCGACGTCGTTAAAGGTCTCGTTCTTGTTGTTTCGGTAAAGCGAAAACATTTCCTGATCGACATTCGCCACAAAGAGATCCTGCCAGCCATTGTTGTCCAGATCGCCGGCGTCGACGCCCATACCGGAACGAGGCTGGCCGTTGTCGCTAAATGCCACCTCGGCCTGCAGTGCCATTTCTTCCCAGCGGGTCTTTCCGGATGCATCCGGACCGCGGTTGACGAACAAAAAATTCTGGACCGTATCGTTAGCGACGAACAGGTCCATGCGCCCGTCGTTGTTTATATCCGTCGCCACGACGCCAAGCGCCTTGCCTGTCGCCCGCGCTATATCCGTGCCTTTGCTCACTTCAGAGAACGTGCCATCACCGTTGTTGTGGTAGAGAAAACTCGAAGTCCCGCGAAAAACTCTAGGAATGCAGTAATAGTGATTTCCGAGCTGGTTATCGCCGCAGGCGAGTTTCTGCTTCGCGCCATAATCAACAAAACTGCAGATGAAGAGGTCAAGACGGCCGTCATTGTCGAAGTCGAACCATACCGCGCTGGTGGTCCAGCCAGGCGTAGCAAGGCCGGCTTTCTCGGTCACGTCGGTGAACGTGCCGTTGCGATTGTTCCTGTAGAGAATGCAGCGACCATAGGATGTGACGAAGATATCCGGCCACCCGTCGTTGTCGTAGTCACCGATGGCAACGCCCATTCCAAAAGTTCCGCCCGCCACGCCCGCTCTTTCGGTCACATCGGTGAACGTGCCGTCGCGATTGTTCTTGTAAAGTGCATTGCGGATCGGCTTAGCGGGAGTCCAGAAATCGCAGGGCCCGCCGTTCACCAGGTAGATATCCATCCAACCATCATTGTCGTAGTCGAGGAAAGCACAACCGGGCCCCAGAGTCTCAGGAAGGTAGCGATTGTCTGACATTGCATTCTCATGGACCCACTCGATGCCGCTCGACGACGGGGCGACCTCGCGAAACAAACGTGCTCCAGATGCTTCTGGAATCAGAGGGGGAATTCGTAGCGCCTTCGCAGCGCCGAGTGCCATCCCAAGTCGCAAGAACCCGCGTCGGGAAAAATTCATTCAGGGATCCTATTGCAAAATAAACGTCGCTAGTTCCTCGGCCGTCGCGGTGCCTTGCATTGCGTTGAAACGTATCGTGTATTCACCGGGCTCGAGCGATAAGATCGGCACAGTGGCCAGATACTGGATCCGCCCGTCTTTGTCTGGCTGGCCAAGCTCTGGCGAGCCGCTTCCCAATATCTGCCCGTTCCTGCTGAATTCCATGGACAAGCGGGGAGCCTGCGAAGTGCGTTTATCAGGATAAATAACAAGATAAAAGGATATACCGGAATTGCCTGCCTTGCTGATGGTCGGATTGAGCGTCGGCGAAACCACGCGGGTCCCAATCAGCAGAGGGTCAGTCTGGTCCGTAGAAGCATCTTTGTCTTTCATGTTACGGACAACGCTGACACTGCTAATGGTCAGTGCCGTCGAGAGCGACGGCATCATCAAACTGTTTTTGCGAGCACTAATTCGGTTACCCTCCCCGTCGAGCACCGCAGTTTCGAGCGTATAGTGCCCAGGTGGCAAATCGAAGTGTTCCGTGTAAATGAAGTGCCCTGCCGCGAGCGCATCTCGCTCTGCGGCAGGCACATGGATAGGGATATCGTTTCCAAACTTCTTAATCACCTCGCCGCTCCCGTTTTTCACCAAAGCAACGTAGGACAGCCGGCCTTCCGACTGATCCGTGCCGCTCTTTTGAAACGTCAAATTGGCGAGCGGCACATCCAGCACTAGATCGCACACGGATTGGTCCTGCGCACCGCGAAAGTGCATGGGCATGGATTGATAGCCGAATGTCTTGGGCAGCTCCGCGGAACTCAAAGCTGTAAGGAGCCGAACCTCGTAGGCGTGCAGCACGCTGCCCTGAGCGACGAGCGCGGGCGGTAGGGCGACGTACCCGGATCGCGATTGCACGCGCAAATCATTCGAACTCATCTTTATCGCGATTTTACGGAATGATCCGTCATAGCTCTTGATCTCCGGAGCATACCCGATCTCATAATAGGTCTGGATGTCCTCGGCGAGTTTATGAAGTGGGGTCCCCAAATCATTGGTGTTGGCAATCAGCATTCCTCCGGTGGACTCTGCGAGATTCGCCAGCGTGTTTTGCGTGTTCGCGCGCGTACTCTCAATGCTTGTATCAAAGAGCTTCGCCTGGTCAGGCCTGACGGCCTGGCTACCGTCATTGGCCATCTGGTCTTGAGATGATCGCCCTGCGCTGTTCAGAGCACTCGTAGCGCCGGAATTGGCGCTCCCCGTTGTCAAACCACGAGCGTCGACCGCGTAAAAACTGACGTTCGAACGGTTGGCCACGCTGATAACGCTCTTGAACGGCTCTTCCATTCCCTGGGGGATCACGAAACCACCTTCTCTAAAATAGAGTATGGTCTTCCTGCCCGGCAGGCGGTATTGCTCCTTCACCGCGTCGAGTAAGGCGAAAATGTTCACCCGCCCAGTATCTTTCCCCGCGTTGCTTTGTTCGCTTTGAAGCATTTGCAGCACCATTTGGGCCATGGCCATGTTGGCCATCGCCGCCGCGTCAACCGCTCGTCCCTGGGCCGCGAGCGCGGCATTCTCATTGCTGATTTGCCCCTGGATGGACTGCGCGCCACTCGTATCCGGACCGACCATTTGCTCCAGTTGCTTTTGAACCATGGCGGTATCAGCGGAGAAATCGCTATTCTCACTTCGCGTAGCGCGGTCGATCCCTTTACGCAATAAAACCGGATCATTCGTGAAGGACTGAAGAACTTCGAGCTTGCGACCGATGGTCATGACAGCCATGTAGACGTTTTGCGGAAGCTCGCCCTTCAGGAAACCCACGGCCGCGTCACGGGCGAGCCGCCGAGCGTCGTTGCTCCCACATTGAAAGATCATCGTTACCAAGCGTATCTGGCGGAGCGGATCGAGTTGCGTGCGCGAGCCACCTTCGGCCACCGCTTCGCCGCCTTGGACGAGCCGAAACGCGATGATTTTCTTCGGCTCACCATTGTCAAATACCTGGAAATCTTCAGGTCTGAGGTTGTTAACGGGACGCCCCTTCTTGTCGCGTACCACCACATCCAGAAGGACTTCCTCGCTGGCCTTCCTTATCGCGGCCCCTTGCGGAGGTGCGGTCGGATTTTGCTGGCCATAGCCGGCCGATGCGAGAGATAACGCGATGGCCGAAACACAGGAACAGACAACTCTGTAGGAAGTTTTCATGGCTCGTTTCCTTCCCTTGAAATAAGTGTCGCTGACTCGCTATGCACCTGCGGGTTACCAGCTCCATATTCCCGGGGCAGAACGGCAACCCAGTTAGCCGCGCGCGGACCAGCCCACGTGTGAATTCCCAGCGGCCCTCGCGCACTAACCCGGATACTTTTCATTTGGCTTCACAATTCGAATTCGATGATCCGAAAACTTGTGGTGCGCACCGGGCAGCTCGAGTTTTGGCATATGGCAGGTCACACATTTGTCTGTGGAGACTGTGCAGGCCTTCGCGCCAGTTTTCCCGCCTCCATGACACAACTGGCATTTTGCGTCGTAGTCGACCGATTTGTTGCTCACCTCGTGATGCGGGTCATGGCACGCGAGGCAGCCGATTCGTGCGTCATCCGCATCGTAGCATTTACTGCCCGTCAACCGGTAAGGCTGGAAGCGAATGTTAGCAATGCTCAGGTTACCCTGCAGGGCAATTTCTTCCCACGTCCGGTGACACTGTCCGCAGAAGTTAGACACTTGTTCGGCGGACAGTCCGTGGAGTTTGGACAAATCCTTGGCCGTCCCCAGCTCGAAACTATCGAGCAACATCGCTGCAAGGTGCGCATTGGTGGATTCATGGCAGCGCTCGCACTGCACTCCAGGAGTCATTTTGTCCAGCGTGAGTTGTCTTCCCACAGTCGCGTTCGTAGCGTGACACCCGAAGCAGCGCAGTTTATCGTCGCGGCCCATGAGCCGGCCGGCGGCTTCGTTGAGGTCAGTTGGCATAGAACCCTCGGAGCCCAATGTGGGACCGAGTCCGTTCAGTTCGCTGAAATAACTGACGCGGCTCTCATAGAACTCCTCGTCTTTCTCCAGCACGTACGTTTGGCCAATTGCGGAACTCGCTCCCATCGCCCATCGGATGGGCAACGTCACGGTCTCGTTTCCGTCCGAAACTGAATAGCTGCTCTGGCTGCTCTTGCGCTCGATCCGGTACGAGTACCTGCCCACCTTCGCAGTAAGAACAGGATGATCGATGAGAACTTTGCACTCCTCAACTGTTTCGAGCGCGTGCGCCATGGACGTGGCCGGCTGTGACCTCGCCTGCGCGTGACAGGCGACGCAGGCAGACACGCCACGCGAATTGGATTGTGCTGCAGTGGCCGCAGGAAGAACCAGACACAGGAGTTGCCGGCGCCATCTCATCGCGGTTTGGAAACAGCAACTTCGTTCTGGCCTCTCAGCCGCAAGAACTCCTCCCGCTCCTTCGCGGCATCCGCTTTCCGGCCGCCTTTGGCGTAGGCCGTGCCCAGCGCGAAATGCACCTGTGGCTGCCAGGGAGCCAGCCGGACCGCAGTCTCAAGTTCATGCGTTCCCCGGGATAAATCCAAGTCTCCCTCTGCCAGTACCTGCCCCAGGATGGCGTGAGCCGCAAAATAGCCGGGGCTCACCGCAACCGCTTTTTCGGCGGAGGGCAGCGCCGTCTGATACTCGCCGCGTTTCAGGTACTCCGCTGCAATACTCACCAGTGCTTGCGGGTGTTCGGGCGAAATCGCTAGCTCAGCATTCCATTCCTCCAATGCCTTGTCGGAGTCGCTCTCCAGCACCATTGTGCCGGAGAGGTAATGGACTTGCGGCGTGTTCGGATATTTGCGCAACAGCTCCAGGCGATCCCGCTCCGCTTCCGCCGCGCGCCTTGCGGCGGCGTCGCACATGGCATGCCCTACGTCCAAAACCATCTCTCGTTCGAGCGGCGGGAGCTCGTTGGGCAGCAGTGGCTTGCGAAGCGCCGCAAGCCCCATCGCTTCGATGAACTGCGGGCCATCCTTGCCCTGCCTCGCGAAATCACCGATGACTTTTGCTGCGGGTTCGAATCGCCCCGACCGTATCAATAAGAGCGCGAAATGGTATTTGGAAACATCAAAAAAGCCTTGCTCGCTCGGAATCTTAAGCTGATCAGCCTTCTCCAGATGGGCTAGAGCGCTATCAAAATCCTTAGTCTCGAATTCACACAAACCCAGCATCGCCCACCCCAGAGCCATATCCGGCTTTAGGCCCGTCACATGGCGAAAGGCAGCCCGGCCGTCGGCGTATTGGTCCGCCTCATAAAAAAGCATCCCTAGATACCACCAGCCTTCCGCGAATCCCGGCCGCATGTGAACCACTTGCCTGTACAGGCGGATGGCTTCGTCGGTTTGATCTGCTTCCCGGGCAGCTCCCGCTTTCTTGAGCAGCGCTTCGAAGCTGGAAGCATTCGCCGCGGTTGTTTTCCCCGATGGAGCGCTCTTCGTTTGCGCCATCGCAACGTAATATGGAAGAAGGGCAGCGATGAGAAGGCCCAACCTCAGCGGCTTCATTGCGCGACCTTTACCCCTTTTTCGTTGGCCTGCTTCTCGGCGTTCAGTTTCTCGACGATGGCGCGCTCCCGGTCACCGTCGGCCTTCCTCTTTTCGCGATAGTAGGCCGTCGCCAGCGATACGTGCGCCTCGGTAAAGTTCGGCGCTTCCGCAACCAACGACTCAAGGTGACCGCGCGCTTCTTTCACTTGGCCGACCGACATTTCAATGGAAGCTATCTGGTAGCGGACCCCCACATCACCGGGCCGTATCTCCAGCGCATGGCGGATATACTTTAGTGCGTCGTCGTATTTTTCGTCCTTGCGAAGCAACAGTCCCATTCTCAAATTCGCATCGAAGTTGTTGGGATCATCTCGCAGGGCGTGTTCGAAAGCTTCCTGCGCGCCAGCCTGATCCCCCGTGGAGAGCAACGCGGTGCCGTAGTAGGCGTACACCTCCGGAAGGTTTGGATTCAGCTCCACCGCCTTTTGCAGATCAGCCAGCGCTCCTGAGAAATCATTAACCATCAGCCTTGTCGTGCCCAGCAGAAGCCGCGCCTCCGCCGAATCGCCATTCTTCAAAATCCTGTCGATCAGAATCTGCCCCTTTTCCGTTTGTCCGTCGCGAACCAGCGCCGTCCCGAGCATGTAGACGATCGCCAGATCATCTCCCTTCGTTTTCTGCACCGGAGCCAAGAGCTCGATCACCCTCTTGTTTTCCCCTAGCCGTAGATCGCAGTCCGCCTCAAGCATCACGGGCCGCAGATCGCCCGGCATTTCCTCGCGCACTTTCTTCAGCTCCGCCACGGCCAAAGAAAGCTTAGTGGTCTTGTAATAGGCCAGCGCGAGGTTTAACCGGACCTGCGGGAGGGGTTTCAGTTGCAGCGCGCGCCTATACTCGGCAATGGCTTCTTCATAGCGGCCTGCGCCTGCCAACGCGGCTCCGAGGTCCGACCGAACGGGCGCAACATCCGGATATTTTTCCAGGAATAAACGGTAATCTTCAATGGCCCGCTCTAACTGGCCGGCCCGGTGAAGCGACGCTGCTTCTTTTAAGATTTCTCCGGGAGCCCGCTGCGTTTGACCGGTCAAGACGCTTGCGGACAACGCAAAAAACCAAAAGCCGTACAGCATTCGCCGAGTCACACACGCTGCTAAGCGCGAAGCTGAACGGCTTCCCATGTCTTGGCCCTACAACATCATAACGGAGCGCACGGCTAGAAAGTAGCCGGGCGCTCCGGTAGAGGGGCTAGAAGTAGTACTTCAACGAGAGTTGGAGAATGCGATTGCCCACCTTGATCGGTGTTATACCGAAGTTTGAGTTCGTTTGCACCTGACTGCCCGCGGTCGCACCCGGAGCGAAATTGAGATACAGGCTGTTTGAACCAACCCCGCTCCCAGAAAACGTCCACAGGGGATGGTTCATGAAGTTGTACGCGGAGAAGCGGAACTGGAACTTCTTGCTTTCACTCATCTGGAAGTTCTTGAAGAGCGAGAGGTCGCTTGTCCAGAACGACGGTCCGAAAAATTCAGGCAGCACCGTGGGGCCGTTCTGCCCGGGCACCGTGGGTAGAGCGAAGCAGTTCCCGTTCAGGAATTGGTGTGGCGCAAGATTCTTCCTCGGATCGCAGGTGAGTATTGGGTTCAAGGCAATCTGGTCCGTGCCGTTGATTGAATAAGGCGTGATTGTCGAGACGAACGGGTTTAGTGAGTTCGGCTGTGTTTTCAGGCCTGAAGAAATATTTGAAGTGGCGTTGAAGTTCTGATTTGCCGAGTTGGCCGTCAGATTGACGCCACTTTGCACCGAAGTGATGCCCGAAAACTGCCAGCCGTCGACGACGACTTCCAATGCCTTGTTGTCGTGGACGAGTTTTGGCAACTCGATCGAATACGCGGCGTTGAACAGATGCCGCCGATCGAAGGGCTGTGCGCCGTAATCGTTTTTCGGATTCAACTGGTCCAGCGCGTTACAGCAATTCGCATTTAACGTACCGAGCGCCTTGCTGTAGGTGTAATTGAAGGCGATGTCATAGCTTCCTTTTTGGCGCACCCAGCTCACCTGCAAGGCGTTATAGTTGGAGATAACATTGTGATTGGCAACGCTAATAACCTGATAGATGGGGTACGACCCTAATTCGTATTCGGAAGGACAGTGTGAAGTGCCGCTGCCCGTTCCGCCGGGACCGCAATTGTTCGTGTTCTGGTTCGAGGGGTCGAACCCTTTGCCGAAGAGCGTGCCGAACGGGATAACGTTGACGTTGGTCCCGACGCCCTGTTGGTTCAGACCGTACTTACTCTGGTTGCCCACATAAGATGCTTCAAGCAACGAGGAGAACGGCATCCGCTGGGAAATGGTGAAGCTATAGCTCTTCGTAAGAGGGCTATTGTCATCGGTTCGACTAACAGCGCCTGTGCTGAAAGGTAACGAAAGGCCCGGCTTATTGGCACTCTGAATGTCCGCAAAATTCAAGCTGTTCACTGTGGTGGTCTCTACGCCGACGGGCTGGTCGAGGCCCTGCGTGAACTGAGCGTTGTGATAATAGAACTCTCCCCAACCGCCACGCAACACGGTCTTTCCAGTGCCGAAAAGGTCATAGGCCAGGCTGAACCGAGGAGCGTAATACAGTGCGCGGTTCGGGAACCCGGACAGCGGCACACTAGAAGTCTGCTTGTGGTAATCGAAGCCGCTGCCCACCTTGCCGGTGTAAAGAGTGGGATTCCATATTGCGAAGCCAACTCCTTGACGGTCGTACCATGCCCCGAGATGCGACGTACGCAGGCCGTACTCCACAGTTAGCCGCTTAGTTACCCTCCAACTGTCCATGCCGAAGAACTCGATTGTGTTATATCCCTCGTTGTGCAGGTTGCTGAAGTTCGTCTCCTGGTATTGACCGGCGAAGCCCGCCAGCAGGTCCGCATAAGGGTTGCCGCTACTGCCGCCGGCCCACCCAGCTTCCACAAATAAACCGTTCGAATAGGTATTGTTGGGCTGATTGTTGATGACGAATTCGTAGTAGGCGCCAAACTTCACTGTGTGCGTTCCCCACACCTTCGAAATCGTGTCACTCACCGATGGAAGGTGCTTCTTCGCAAACAGACCCCCACTCCCGCCGGCCTCGAAGCCACCCGGATTGAACATCGTGGCGAATTCGCCTCCCCAGCCTGTAATCGACGGGATCTGGTCAACTTTGTTGTTAAAGAGGCCGGTGAAAGGAATGTTGAGGGCCTTCCGGCTGACCTTGCTCGCATTCCCGAACACATTCGGAAAGTCGATGTACGTATACCCAAACACGAATTCGTTCGAGAGCGTGGGGTTGAAGACGTGCGTCAAGCTCGCGGAAACGGAATCAGACCTATTCTTCCCGAGAATCGGCGTGGGGTATGGCACCTGCTGTGAGTTCCTCCACCACAGTCCAATCGGGAACTGTTGCGTCTCCTTCTGCAGGTTGTAGCGAACATAGAGCTTAGTGTTGTCGCTGATGCTGTAGTCGACTCGGGATAGCCATTGCCAAGAATTCTGGTTGAAGGCGATTTCCTTGACGTAGTTGTTACCCTTGGCCGCGGCAGGATCGGTATTTGGCATAGGAAGAACACCCAGCAGGTTCTGCCCACTCTGGTTGACAAGGCCGGATGGAAAAATCCCGCCTATTGGGGCTAGGGCGGGAGCAGCCTGTCCTGGATAGGTTAGGAGCTGACCATCTAACCAGCTGCCAGGCAGGGCGGGATTACCCCCGTTATTTGAGGCACCGCACACGTAGTTTCCATTACTATCCTTCGTCGTAGGCGTGATGCTGCTCGTGAGACACGAACTCAGCTGAGATGGCCCTCCGCCGCTCGCCGTGGCTCCCAGTTTCGCCAGCTCTGCCGGGCTGAAATTACCAGTTCGCATGTTCGCCGTCGGCACCGTCGCGCCCAAGAGGCCTGTGTCGAGGGTCTGGTAGTAATACTCGAACCCGCTAAAGAAAAACATCTTGTCACGGTTGCGGTTAAAACCAGACTTGGGAAGGAGCACGGGACCACCGATGTTGCCGCCCGGAAAGAAGAACTTGTTCGCAGGCTTCGGCGTACCCGTCAAACTGTTGACCCACCGGTTCGCGTTCAGGGCATAGTCGCGTGCGCTGAAGTAGGCTTCTCCATGAAAATCGCGCCCGCCTGATTTAGCAACCGTATTAATGACGATAGGGCCTTTGGAGTTCTCCGCGCTGAAGTTCGAGGTCAGTACCTTAAACTCCTGAATCATGTCCGTGTTCGGGTTGACCGGCGTCGCGCAGTTGCAGCCGGGGTCAGAGACGTGGGCTCCGTCCGCCGTGATGTCGATGGTGCCGGTGCCAGTTCCGTTTGACACATATGCGCCGTTTAATGGGCTCTGGCTGCCGCCGTCCCCGTTACCGTTAATTCCGATCACTTCGCCCGAGTAATCTGTTCCGCTCTTGAGCCCATCACCAGCGTTGCGCGGAACAAAGCCCGGCAGAATCTTGATGAACTCCGCCGCATTTCGGCTCACCACGGTGAAGTCCTGCAACTGCTTCTCGGTGAGGGTAATCGACTTTTCGCCCGAGTCCGTGGCAATGATTTGGTCGGCGACGCCTTGGACCTTGACCTCCGTCGTGGAGCTGCCGATCGCCAGCTTAATCGGGAAAGTCAGGCTTGCCGCGCCACTAAGTTCGATACCTTCCGTCACCGTCTTCTCAAAGCCGGCAGCCTCTACGGTTATGCTATAGGAACCCGTCGGCACGGAAGAAAATGAAAAGTATCCGTCGGAGTTCGTGGCCCCTTTTCGAACGTCGCCGGAAGCAGCGTTCTTAAGAATCACAGTCGCATTGGCCACAACCGCTCCGGACGGATCGTAAACCGTCCCAGTGATCGTGCCGTAGATCGATTGTGCTCGAAGAGACCCGTCGCTGAGAAGGATCACGCAGCACAAGACCACCAAAAATGAAACTATGCGCTTTTCCATGAGATCACCTCTTGCTGAATAACGTTATTCCGGACGGGGGCACTTCGATGGGTAGTATTTAAATACTAGATGCGCGAAACTTGTCAAGCGAATTCGTTAGCGTTACCGAAAGCGCGCACAAGGTTCTGGGGCAAGGCATAACTTCGTTCTCATGATGAGCGAAGGCCTGCTTGACGGCAAACCCACGGCTTCTACGACCTCTATCGCCTCGAAGAAGGCAAGGCCGCGTTTGCGATGCCAGCGTAATGCTGCCAAACCAATCGATTCTCACGCACGACCCGATTCCAAGGCCTGGCTCGCAAAAGGCTGCTACCTGTGCGACTCCTTGGTCATTGACGTTTTTCAACGGCGTTTGGTTTGATAGCTCATATATCACTCAAGGCCAGAAACCTTTCAACCTCTGCTGGTTCCACAGGTTAGGTTCCAGTTCTTCTGGTACTCAGCAAAATAACGCTTTCGTTTTTGCACTGGTTTAGGTCAGGGGCGCGAACGCAACCGATCTCCGGCTGGCTTGGCCTCCTCATTGTATGTCCCGTCCTCACAAGAACTTGCGGGCGGAAGCTGCCCCGATGCGAACATTGAGAGAAGTTTCTGGAATTCTCTCCACGCGAGTGCGACAGTCCTCTGCACCCGAGGCAATCACATCGATTTCGCTTGAGAACTAAAGTACCATGCTCAAAATATCCGACACAATCCGGCGCACAGAGACGGTGGACGGAGGGATCCTCCTCGACATCCACCACGGCCACATGTTTTGCCTGAACATTGTCGGGGCCAAGATCCTCGAGCTCATGCAACGGTCGTCGGAATGTCCAGGCAGCAAGGGGAGACACACGCCAACACAGAGAACGACTTGGATAACATGTGAAATCGGCGACGGATGCGGTGGTGCGCTTCGTCCGTGTCAACTGTGGGCCAGGGCTGCGCTGAGCGTTCGCTGATCTGAACACTTCGGCCGCGTGGTTTGCCGTCTGTTATGTGGTCAATCACATAACCATTATATAGCGCTTGTGAAAATGAGGCGCTGGACGTTGAAGCCTGCAATTCTTAACACGCCTTCCTCCTTTGAGTACCACATAACGAACCGGGCAGTGGCGCGAACGGCGTCGAACGCCTGGAATGTTCAAATCGGCTTATACTCATCAGCGAATCAGAACGTAAATCTATACGAGGACTTAGGGGCCATCAACCCGCTCACGCAGTATGAACCAAGCGGTGGGCTGCTGCTTTCACTTTCGAGAAGGGACTCTTCTTGGCTCTTGCGATAGCACTAATTTGGTTTCTTATTCTACTGGCGCTACTGACATGCTTCGCTGTGGCAGTCGTAACTGAGTTTCGATCCGGCCATAAAGGAACGGGCCTCCCCTTGAGTATTATTCAAGCCGCGGCTGGAATGATTTCCGCTTTCGCTTTGCCGTGTGCTTCTAGGAAATGGACTCCTTGCAGCTTTGTGGTACTTCAATGGGGCCTATAACGATGACGACAGTCCTCTGCACCGGAGGCAATCACATCGATTCCGCGTTAGAACAAGTGCCATGTTCAAAATATCCGACACAATCCGGCGCACAGAGGCAGTGGACGGAGGGATTCGGAAAATCTGGAATGGCAGCTCCGAGCTGCTCCACGCCGAGCAAGCCGGAACAAAAATCCAAGTACTTGTCA
>WNFP01004122.1_pt1 | contig 18141 bp, 16 predicted proteins | sample 5400201 | NCBI WGS metagenome assembly WNFP01 (sample SAMN13153355, study PRJNA577476) | soil metagenome | isolation source: 115 cm saprolite under Madrone tree | place: USA:California | collected 2016-06-14 | reverse complement strand
ATCCCGCCAAGCGCTTCGTCTGGGTCAAGCGCAAGCTGTCGCCGCCCGTGGCGCAGGCGGTGCGGGCGCTCAACGCGCCGGGGCTGGGCTTCCTCGACGAGAGCCTGCGGCTCTACCCGAGCCGCGAGCTGGCCGCCCACGTGATTGGATTCGAGGGACTCGACGGCAAGGGCCTGGGCGGCGTCGAGCAGATTTGGGATGCGCACCTGGCGGGGGCGGAAGGTCGCGCCCTCGTCGAGCGGGACGCCCTCGGCCGCCACGTCACCGGGGCACCCATCGTCCTGAAGGCCTCCGTGCCCGGGCAGGGCGTCGCGCTGACCATCGACGCCACGCTCCAGTACATGGCGGAGAAGGAGGTCGAGGCCGCCTGGCGCAGGACGCGCTCCAAGGCGGCCATGGCGGTCATGATGGACCCGCGCACGGGTGAGATCCTGGCCCTGGCGATCCGTCCCACGTACAACCCGAACACGTTCGCGACGGCGACGGACGAGCAGCGGCGCAACCGCGCGATCACCGATCCCTTCGAGCCGGGCTCGACGTTCAAGATCATCATGGCCGCGGCGGCGCTAGAGGAAGGCGTCGTGCGGCCGACGGACCGCTTCTATGGCGAGAACGGCAAGATCAAGGTCGCCACCGCGGTCATCTCGGACTGGAAGCCTTTCGGCTGGCTGACGTTCAGCGAGGTCCTGCAGAACTCCTCCAACGTGGGCTCGATCAAGGCGGGGATGCAGCTCGGCAAGGAGCGCTACTACAAATACATCACCGGCTTCGGCTTCGGCCAGCCGGCGGGCCTGGGGCTGCCGGGCGAGAGTCGCGGCCAGCTCCGCGCGCCGCCGCAGTGGTCGGCCCTGTCGCTGGCGACGATGTCCATCGGCCAGGAGATCTCGGTGACCGCGCTGCAGATCGTCACGGCCTTCGCGGCGATCGCCAACGGCGGGCGTCTCATGCAGCCGCAGATCGTGCGCGCGGTCCTCGACGGCCAGGGGCGCGAGGTGCGGGGCTTCGAGCCCAAGGTCGTGCGCCAGGTGATCTCGCCGGACACCGCCCGCGAGCTCACCACCATCATGACGGCCGTGGTCCGCGAGGGCACGGGGCACAACGCCGCCATCCCCGGCTACGACGTCGCCGGCAAGACCGGAACGGCGCAGAAAATGGATCCGGCGACGCGCCGCTATTCCCACGCGCCGGGTATCCTGTCCTTCGTGGGCTTCGCGCCGGCCGACGATCCCCGGCTCGCCATGATCGTCCTGCTGGATGAGCCCAAGAACGAGAAGTGGGGCAGCGAGGCGGCGGCGCCCATCTTCGCGGCGATCGGTGTCCAGGCGCTGCGCCACATGAATGTGCCTCCGCGAGGCAGCACGCCGGTGCCGATCATGCGCGCCGAAGCGGCCGGCGGCTCCGAGACGGCGGCCGTCGCCTCCCCACTCAGGCTCGTGAGCCTGGACGCGGCGCCGGATGCGGCGCAGCTCATGCCCGCGCTACAGGGCCGCTCGCTCCGCAGCGCCATGGCCGCGCTGGCGCCTTTCGACATAGCGCTCGAGGTGCAGGGCCGCGGCGTGGTCGTCTCCCAATCTCCTGCTCCCGGAACGCCGGTGACGGCGGGCATGACGTGCCGCCTGACACTAAGTGGCCCCTCTGGGATTGGCCCTTCTGGCACCGGCCCGGCGGGACCGCCGGCCGCGAGTCGATGAGGGGAGACCCCGTGCCCATCGCGATGCTTCTCGACTCACTGGAAGACAAGACGGTGCTGGGAGCGCTCCCGGCCATCGTCAGCGGCGTTGCCTACGACTCGCGGAAGGTCGAGGCAGGCGATCTCTTCGTCGCCGTGGCCGGACTCAAGCAGGACGGCCGGCGCTACGTCGAAGAGGCGCTCGGCCGCGGCGCGGCCGCCGTCGTCCTCGAGCGGCCGGACCTTCTCGAGGGCAAGGCCACCGGCCGAGTGCTGGTGCCGTCCTCGCGCGAGGCGCTCGCCCGGCTGGCCGACGCGTATTTTGGCCATCCCTCGGGCGCGCTGACGGTGGTCGGCATCACCGGCACCAACGGCAAGACGACCACGTCCTATCTCGTCGACGCGCTCTTCTCGGCCCGCGGGGAGCGGACCGGGCTCATCGGGACCGTGCAGTACCGGATCGGGACGGACGTCGTTCCGGCGGGCCAGACGACGCCGGAAGCCGTGGAGCTCCAGTCGTTCCTTCGCCGCATGGTCGACGCCGGGGTCACGGCGGTGGCGATGGAGGTCTCCTCTCATGCGCTCGCGCTGTCGCGCGTGGACGGCGTCGACTTCGACGTCGCGGTCTTCACCAACCTGACCCAGGACCACCTGGACTTCCACGTCACCATGGACGCGTACCGGGAAGCCAAGCGCCGCCTCTTCGCCCTCCTGGCGGCGGGGGCGAAGCCGGGGCGAACTGCTGTCGTCAACGCCGACGACCCGGCCGGAGTCGCCATGGTTGCCGGCCTGCCTCTCCGCTCGCTGACCTACGGCATTCGCGAGCGCGCCGACGTGCGTCCCGCGCGCTGGTCCTCGGGCGCCCTAGGCATACGCATGAGCGTTCAGACGCCGGCCGGCCAACTGGAAGTCGCCTCACCGCTGGTCGGCGAGCACAACGTGATGAATCTCCTCGCGGCCGCGGGCGTGGGCGTGGCTCTCGGGATGGCGCCCGAAGCCATCGGCCGAGCGCTGGGGTCAGTCGGCTCCGTTCCCGGCCGCTTCGAGCGCGTCGAGGCCGGACAGCCCTTCCTCGTCGTCGTGGACTACGCCCACACCCCCGATGCCTTGGAGAGAACGCTCGAGACGGCGCGGAAGCTCGTCGGCGCCGGTGGTCGGCTCGCTGTCGTCTTCGGCTGCGGCGGCGACCGGGACCGTGGCAAGCGGCCCCTCATGGGCGCCATCGCGGCGCGGCTCGGCGACCACGTCTGGATCACCTCGGACAATCCACGGACCGAAGCACCCGAGGCGATCATCGCCGACATCGTGGCGGGCATCCCTGGCGGGTTGGCAGTGGACCGGCATGAGACACTTCCGGACAGGAAAGCCGCTATCCAGCGCGCGCTCGGCTGGGCCCATGCCGGCGACGTCGTCGTCATCGCCGGCAAGGGCCACGAGACCTACCAGGTGATCGGGTCCGAGGTGCTTCCCTTCGACGACCGCGCCCAGGCCAGGGCTGCCCTCGCCGGGCGGAAGACATAGGACGGCGCATGCCCGCATTCACGATAGAACACATCGTCCGCGGCACCCGGGGCGCCCTGCTCGGCGGCGATCTCGGCATCGCCGTGGGCGGGATCTCCATCGACAGCCGAAGTCTCGGCGTCGGAGACGCCTTCTTCGCGATCCACGGCGAGCGCCTCGATGGCCACGGCTTTCTCCGCGATGCCGTCGGCCGAGGGGCGGCCTGTCTCGTGATCCATTCCGTGCCCGACGACCTGCCGCCTGGCGTGCCCGTCGTGCTGGTCGACGACACCACGGCGGCTCTCGGCCGGCTGGGCGCATGGCATCGCCAGCGCTTCGCGATTCCCGTCGCCGCGGTGACGGGCTCGAACGGCAAGACGACGACCAAGGAGATGATGGCCGCGGTGTTAGGCGCCCTCGGGCCCGTGCTCAAGCCCGAGTCGAGCTTCAACAACCAGTGGGGGCTGCCGCTGACTCTGCTGAAGCTCACGGCCGAGCATCGCGCTGCGGCCCTCGAGCTCGGCACCAACAAGCCGGGCGAGATCGCCGCGCTGGCGGAGATCGCGCGGCCGACCATCGCCGCCGTCACGACCGTGTCCTCCGCCCACACCGAGTTCCTCGGCTCCCTCGATGGGATCCAGGCGGAAAAGAGCGCGCTGGTCCGGGCCATACCCTCTGATGGCGCCGTCGTGCTGAACGCCGATGACCCACGCGTCCTCGCGATGGCCGCGGCGAGCCGGGCGCGCGTGTGGATGTTTGGCGTCATGAAAGCGGCGGACATCCGCGCGGCCGAGATCACGGACACGCCGGCGGGAGTGAGCTTCGTCCTGCAGATCCCCGCGGGACGCCGCGCCGTGCGGCTCCATTTCGCAGGGCGTCACAACGTGACGAACGCGCTCGCGGCGGCTGGGGTCGGCGTGGCTCTCGGGCTGCCGCTCGAGCAGATCGCCAACGGGCTCGAGGCGGCGCGCCCGGCCAAGGGCCGCTGCGTGTGGCGGCGCGCAGGGGCACTGCGCATCCTCGACGATACCTACAATGCCAACCCGGTGTCGGTGCGGGCGGCGCTCGACACGCTCAGGGCGTCGGCCGTAGGAATGCGCCAGGTCGTCGTGCTGGGCGACATGCTCGAGCTTGGCTCCATCGCCGACGCCGAGCACGAGGAGATGGGGCGCGCCGTCGCGGCATCGGGAGCGGCGGAGTTCGTCGGCTTGGGGAGGCGAAGCCGGATCGCGGTCGAGGCCGCGCGCGAGGCAGGGCTCAGCGAGAGTCACCATGCGGAGACTTTCGAGGACACCGTGGCGCACCTCCTCAAGCGCCTGGCCTCCGGGGACGCCGTGCTGGTGAAGGGCTCGCGCGGCATGCGCATGGAGCGCGTGGTGGACGCGCTCCTCGCCCGCTTCGGAGGGGAGGATGCCTGATGCTCTACGACCTCCTCGTGCCGCTGGCCCGGGACAGCATCGTCTTCAACGTCTTCCGGTACATCACGTTCCGGGCGGCGATGGCGACGGTGACGGCGATCGTCATCTCCTTCATGCTCGGGCCCTGGCTGATCGGGCGGCTGCGGGGTCTCCAGGATGGCGGCGAGACGATCAGGGAGGACACGCCGGAGCGTCACCGCGCGAAGGCGGGGACGCCGTCGATGGGCGGCTTCATCATCCTGGGCGCCCTGCTGATCTCGACGCTCCTGTGGACCAACCTGCACAACCGCTACGTCTGGGTGCTGATCCTGGCCACATTGGGCTTCGCTCTGATCGGCTTCCTCGACGACTGGAGAAAGCTCCGCACCAAGAAGGGCATTTCGGCCAAGCAGAAATTCGGCGCGCAAGTGGCGCTGGTCGGCGCGCTGATGGGGTGGCTCTACCTGTCGCCCCCGGATGGCTTCACGACGGCCCTGTCCATTCCCTTCCTCAAGGGGTGGCTGATCAGCCTCGACTGGCTCTGGGTGCCCTTCGCCGTGCTCGTGATCGTGGGAGCCTCCAACGCCGTCAACCTCACGGACGGCCTGGACGGCCTGGCGATCGGGCCCATCGTGATGGCGGGAGGCGCGTTCGCGATCATCGCGTATCTCTCCGGGAACTTCCGGCTGGCCGAGTACCTGCGGATCCTCAACGTCAAGGGTACCGGCGAGCTGACGATCTTCTGCGCGGCGCTCGTGGGCGCGGCGCTTGGATTCCTCTGGTTCAACAGCTACCCCGCCCAGGTCTTCATGGGCGACGTGGGCTCTCTGGCGCTGGGCGGGGCGGTCGGCACGCTTGCCGTGCTGACGAAGTCGGAGCTCCTGCTCCCGCTCATCGGCGGCATCTATGTCGTGGAGGCCGTGTCCGTCATCATCCAGGTCTGCTACTTCAAGGCGACGGGCAAGCGGTTCTTCCTCATGGCTCCGCTGCACCACCACTACGAGATGCAGGGATGGCCCGAGCCCAAGATCATCGTTCGGTTCTGGATCGTGTCCTTCATGCTGGCGCTCCTGGCGCTGACGACACTCAAGCTGAGATAGGCACGTGAACGTCATGACCGGCGAGCAGGTGGAAGAGAGTCACGTGGCGGGTGAGCGGGGCGCCGCGTACCGGCGGTGGCTCGCCGCGCGCACCGTCGCCGTGGTCGGGCTCGCGCGGAGCGGCGTCGCCGCCGCGCGCCTGATCCGGCACCTTGGCGGCCGCGTGCTCGCCTCGGATTCGGGCGCCCGGGAGGCGCTCTCGGCCGAGGCGCGCGAGCTCGAGCAGATCGGGTGCGCCGTCTTCGCGGGCGGGCATCCCGACGAAGCCTTCGCCGGAGCCGAGCTGGTCGTGGTCAGCCCGGGCGTGCCGCTCGAGCTGCCGGCCCTCCAGGCCGCGCGGGCCCGCGGCGTGCCGCTGATCGGCGAGCTCGAGCTGGGATGGCGCGTCATGGAGGCGGATCTCATCGCGATCACCGGCACCAACGGTAAGACGACCACGACGGCGCTGACGGGCGAGCTCGCCGCCAGCACCGTGCGGCCGCTCCTCGTCGGCGGCAATATCGGCACGCCGCTCTGCGCGCACGCTTTCGACTTCCCCGCGGACGGCCTCGTCGTCGCCGAGGCGTCCTCGTTCCAGCTCGATACGACGGAGTTCCTGCGGCCCCGCGTCGCCGCGGTCCTCAACGTCACGCCCGACCACCTGGATCGGCACAAGACCTTCGAGCGCTACGTCCTAGCCAAGGCGAAGATCTTCGCCAACCAGACGGCCGCCGACTGCGCTGTGTTGAACGCCGACGACCCAGTTGTGGCGTCGCTCGCTCCGCGGACCCGCGCGCGCGTCCTGTGGTTCAGCCGGCTCACGCCGCTGGACCACGGCGTCTTCGTGCGGGGCGGCTGGGTCGTCGCCAAGCTCAACGGCCACGTCGAAGAGATCTGCCCGCTGGCGGAGATCCCGCTCCGCGGCCAGCACAACGTCGAGAACGTCCTGGCGGCCACGGCGTGCGCCCTGTGGGCCGGGCTCTCCCCGGAATCGATCCGCCGCGGCGTGGGCGCGTTCCGGGGCGTTCCCCACCGCATCGAGCGCGTTCTCGACGAGCGCGGCGTCGTCTACTACAACGACTCGAAGGGCACCAACGTGGACTCGACGATCAAGGCGCTCGAGAGCTTCACCGAGCCCGTGATCTTGATCGCCGGCGGCAAGGGCAAGGGGCAGGACTTCGCGCCGCTCGCCGCCGCCGCCCGCGGCCGCGTGAAGCAGGCCGTGCTGATCGGGATCGACCGCGGCCAGATCCGCGCGGTGCTCGAAGCGGTCGGCGTGCCGTGCGCGGATGCCGGCTCGATGCACGAGGCGGTGGCCGTGGCGCGCTCGCTGGCCCGCGGCGGCGACGCCGTGCTGCTCTCTCCCGCCTGCGCGTCGTTCGACATGTTCGACAACTTCGAGCATCGCGGCGACGTCTTCAAGACCGCGGTGCACGAGCTGACGCGATGACCTCGAACCGGTGGGGGGGTCTGGGGGAGGAGCGGCGGTCGCTCCCCCCCAGTCTCAAACAGACCCATGCCTAGGAAACTCACGCCCGACCTGTGGCTCTTCGCTCTCGTGCTGGCCCTGGCCTCGCTCGGGGTCGTCATGGTCTATTCCGCCAGCGCCATCATGGCTGCCGACCGCTTCCACGATCCGCTGTACTTCCTCAAGAAGCAGCTCTTCTGGGCAGTGCTCGGCGTCTGCGCGCTCTGGTTCGGCATGCACTACGACTACCGCAGGCTCGAGCGCTTCGTGGTCCCGCTGCTCGCGGTCTCGTTCGTCCTGCTGGTCCTCGTCCTGGTGCCGCCCTTCGGCCAGGAGATCAACGGCACGCGGCGGTGGTTCCGCGCGGGTCCCGTATCGTTCCAGCCGGTGGAGCTGGCGAAGCTCTCGCTGCTGCTCTACCTGGCGGCCTTCCTCACGCGCCGTCAGGAGATGATGGCGAGCTTCAGCCGGGGTCTCCTGCCGCTCCTTCTCGTCGCCGGCGGCATGGCGGGACTGACCATGCTCCAGCCCGACATGGGCAATGCCATGGTGTTGGTGATCCTGACGCTGGCGCTGGCCTACCTGGGCGGCGCGCGCGTCTCGCACATGGGCATGATCGCGGCCGCAGCGCTGCCGCTGGTCGCAGCCGCAATTGCGATGAAGCCGTACCGCCTGCGACGCATGGTCAGCTTCATGAACCCGTGGAACGACCCGCAGGGCTCCGGCTTTCAGATCATCCAGTCCTTCTTGGCGCTCGGGTCCGGCGGCTGGCTGGGGCGCGGGCTCGGCGAGTCCAAGCAGAAGCTTTTCTACCTGCCGGAGGCCCATACCGATTTCATCTTCGCCATCGTGGGCGAGGAGCTGGGTCTGGCGGGCGCCGTCGTCGTCGTGGCCCTCTTCATGCTCCTCGTGTGGCGCGGGCTCCGCATCGGCCTCCGCGCGCCGGACGCCTTCGGCAGCTATCTGGCACTGGGGCTGACGATCATGTTCGCGACCCAGACCCTCGTGAATCTCGGCGTCGTCACGGGAGCGCTGCCGACCAAGGGGCTGCCGCTGCCGTTCATCTCGTCCGGGGGCTCGGCGCTGCTCATGGCGCTCTTCTCGGCGGGCGTGCTCCTCAACATCTCGCAGCACACGGGGACGGCCTAGCCATGTTCAAGAAGTACCAGCAGATCCACTTCGTGGGCATCGGCGGCATCGGGATGAGCGGCATCGCCGAGGTGCTGCTGAACCTCGGCTACCGGATCACGGGCTCGGACCAGAGGCGGGGCGAGGCCGTGGAGAGGCTCGAGCGCCTGGGCGCCAAGATCTTCGTCGGCCACGAGCCCAGCCACGTCGAGGGGGCGCATGTGGTCGTGTACTCCTCCGCCGTCGCGCGCGACAACGTAGAGGTGCAGGTGGCGCGACAGCGCGGCGTGCCTGTCATCCCGCGCGCCGAGATGCTGGCCGAGCTGATGCGGCTCAAGTACGGCATCGCGATCGCGGGGACCCACGGCAAGACCACGACCACCTCGATGGTGGCCGCAGTGCTGGGCGCGGCCGGGCTCGACCCCACCGTGGTGGTGGGCGGACGCGTCCACGGCTTGGGCGCCAACGCGCGCCTCGGGCAGGGAGAGTTCCTCGTGGCCGAGGCGGACGAGTCGGACGGCTCCTTCCTCAAGCTCACGCCGACCATCGCGGTCGTGACCACGGTCGACGCCGAGCACCTCGACCACTACGCCGGCCTCGACGAGATCAGTGCCGCGTTCCTCGCGTTCGTGAACAAGGTGCCGTTCTACGGCTCGGCCGTGCTCTGCCTCGACCAGCCCAATATCCAGCAGATGATCCCCCTGATCGAAAAGCGCGTGGTCACCTACGGCCTCGAATCTGGCGCCGATCTCACCGCGCGCAGGCTCGCTTTTTCCGGCATGCAGGCGCAGTTCGAGATCCTCCATCGCGGCAAGACGCTCGGGTCGGCGACGATCCGGGTGCCGGGCCGGCACAACGTGCTCAACGCCCTTGCGGCCGTCGGCGTGGGCCTCGACCTCGAAGTGCCCTTCGAGCAGATCAAGCAGGCATTGGCCGGCTTCGCGGGCGTCCAGCGGCGCTTCCAGATCCGGGGCGAAGCGGCGGGCGTTCTCGTCGTGGACGACTACGGGCATCATCCGGCCGAGATCCGCGCCACCCTGGCCGCCGCCAAGGCCGGGTTCGACAGACGCGTGGTCACGGTGTTCCAGCCGCACCGCTACACGCGGACCCAGCACCTGCGGCAGGAATTCCTCACGGCTTTCTACCAGTCGGACGTCCTGATTGTGATGGACATCTACGCGGCGGGTGAGGCGCCCATCCCGGGCGTGCACGCGAAAGATCTCGCCGACGGCATCGCAGCCCACGGTCACCGGGAAGTGCTCTACATGGACGGCGACCGGGCCGGCATCCTGAATTACCTGTGCGAATCCACACGACCCGGCGATCTCGTGCTGACGTTGGGCGCGGGAGACGTCGGCCAGCTGGGCGCGGAGTTTCTCACGCGCCTGAACGATGCGCGCGACCAGTCCAACAGGAGGTAGCCCAATGCTCGGAGAGATACGGGGCGAGGTACGGTTCAAGGAACCCCTCAGCTTCCATACCTCCCTTCGAATCGGAGGACCGGCGGACATCTTCGTCGTGCCGCAGGACGTCGAGGACGTCCGCCTCGCAATGGGCTTCGCGGAACGCGACCACCTGCCGGTGGAGATCATCGGTGGGGGCAACAATCTCCTGGTCCGCGACCGCGGCATCCGCGGCGTGGTCGTCAAGGTCGAGGGATGCCTCGGGCGCGCGGAGTTCCACGGCGAGGAGGCCGTCGCCGGCGCGGGCGTGGGGCTCTCGGCCCTGATCCGCGAGGCGGCAGCCCTCAACCTGGGCGGCATCGAATGCCTGGTCGGCATCCCCGCGACGATCGGCGGCGCCGTGGCGATGAACGCCGGCACAGCCGACGGCTGGATCAGCGACTTCATCTCCGCCGTCTACTTTCTCCATCCGGACGGGACGCTCGGAGAATTCAAGCCGGGCAACAGGAGCTTCGGCTACCGCGACTTCGCGGTGCCCCCCGGCGCAATCCTGGTAGGCGCGCGATTGCAGCTGCACCGGCGGCCCCAGGCCGAGATCCAGAAGGACATGAAGCAGCGGCTGAAGGTGAAGAAAGCGACCCAGCCGCTCGCGCTCGCCTCCGTGGGGTGCGTGTGGAAGAACCCGCATGGTGAAAACGCCGCGCGGCTGATCGAGAAGGTGGGTCTCAAGGGCAAGCGGCTCAACGGCGCCGAGATCTCGGCCAAGCATGCCAACTTCATCGTCAATCGGGGTGGCGCGACGGCGGCCGACATCACGGCGCTCATGGACATGGCCCGCGATCGCGTCCAGGCGCAGTTCGGCATCGCGCTCGAGCCCGAGATCCGGATCATGGGCGAAGGATAAACGGGGGCGAACGATGAGCAGGGGAACCCGATGAGCGGAGGAAAGAGTTGAGCGGTCACACCGGCGTTCTCACCCCGCGCGGAGCCGCCCATGGCGGTTTCGCGGACCTGGCCGAGCCCACGGCGGCCATGGCACGCCAGCGGCTCAACCGCCGCGGGAGGCGCCGGCGCGGGCTCAAGCTGCCCCGCCGGCTGAGCGCGTGGCTCTGTGTGGCGCTGCTCGTCGCCGGGCTGGGCGGCGCCCTGACCTTGAGCGCCCGGTGGGTCCTGACGGCGCGGCCCTTCGCCGTCGAGCGCATCGAGGTCGTCGGGCAGAGCCAGCTCTCGGCCGACGAAGTCATCTCGGCCTCCGGGCTCATTCCCGGGCAGAATTTCTTCCGGCTCGACGCGCGGCGGGCGGTGGCCGGCGTCGAGGCGCTGCCCCGGGTACGGCGCGCGGAGCTGGTACGCGCGTTCCCGAACGGCGTCACGCTGCTCGTGGAGGAGCGGCAGCCCTTCGTCCTCGTTCACGCGGGGGGACTGGATCGCCTCTTTTGGGTAGACGAACAGGGCGTGCCGATCGGCAACGAGACGCGGGCGCAGGCGCTTGACGTGCCGCTCGTGTCGGGGGTAGGCGATGAGGACATCGCGGCCGCGGGGCGGACGCCGTCCGAGCGCCTCGCCGCGGGCGTGGCCCTGATCCGCACGCTGATGCGCCTCCAGAGCCCTCTGCTGAAGGAGATCTCGGAGGTGGACGTGAGCCGCGCCGAAGGGCCGGTGCTCTACATGCTGGACGGCGTGGAGGTGAGGCTCGGCAGCGAGGACTGGAACGACAGGCTGGGGCGGCTCGGAGGCGTGCTGGCCCAGCTTCGCGCCTCGGGGCAGAAAGCGACGTCGATCGACCTGCGATTCCGCGACCAGGTCGTGCTGTTGATGCTCTCGACGGTCGAGAGCATCAAGCAGGCCGTTGGCGACGCCGAGGAGATGGCGGGCGTCGAGATCTCGACCGTGATAGCCGGCGTCGCTGGGGGACACATCCGGGGCGCCAACAGTCGTGGTGTGGTCGCCGTGTCCGGCAAGCACCGCGAGGTCAGCGCCGCAGATGTCGAGCGGGCGCTGGACGCGGCCCGCGCGATCAACCTGCCCCAGGACCGCGAAATCATCCACGCGCTGCCGCAGACCTATGTCGTAGACGACCAGGACGGCGTCAAGGAGCCGCTCGGCATGTCCGGGGTCCGGCTCGAAGTCGAAGTGCACCTCGTCACCGGCGCCACGACGTCCGTGAGGAATGTCGTCCGCAGCGTCAACCGCGCGGGACTCCAGGTGCAGGACATCGTGCTCGAGCCGCTCGCATCCGCCGAGGCCGTCGTCTCCGACGAGGAGAAGGAGCTGGGCATCCTGCTGATCGATCTCGGCGGGGGCACGACCGACGCCGCGCTCTACCGCGACGGCGCCGTCTGGTACACGGGCATCCTGCCGCTGGGCGGCGACCACATCTCGAACGACGTCGCGGTCGGTCTCCGCACGCCGACGGCTGAAGCCGAGGAGCTCAAGAAGCGCCTCGGGTGCGCGCTGACCTCGCTCGTGCGCGAAGACGAGGTCATCTCCGTGCCCTCGGTGGGCGGGCGCAAGGCGCGCGAGCTGTCCCGCCAGATCCTTTCCGAGATCATCCAGCCTCGCGTCGAGGAGATCTTCACCCTCGTCGCGAGAGAGCTCGGCAAGGCCGGGCTCGAGGACGCCGCCGCGGCGGGCGTCGTCGTCACCGGCGGCACTTCGATCATGCAGGGCGTGCCGGAGCTGGCGGAACAGATCTTCGACCTTCCCGTGAGGCGGGGGCATCCGACGGGCATCGGCGGGCTCTCCGACGTGGTCCAGAGCCCGATCTATGCCACGGGCGTGGGGCTGGCGCTCTACGGCGCGCGCGGCCGGCTTCGCCCGGCGGGCGCGGACGACGGAGGCGCCGTCTCGGGGATCGGCGGGCTCGGAGGCATGCGCAGGCTGAGGGACTGGTTTGGCGAGCTGTTCTAAGAGCCTGGATACTCACTCACGACGGTCAAGGAGGAACCGATGGTAGAGCCACGATCGGGGCGGCCGGTGTTCGAGCTCGAAGAGGCGAAGGACAACGCCAAGATCAAAGTCATCGGGCTTGGCGGCGGCGGCTCCAACGCCATCAACCGGATGATGGAAGCCCGCTTCACCGGCGTCGAGTTCATCGTGGCGAATACCGACGTGCAGGCCCTGCGCGCTTCGCCCGCTCCGGTGAAGCTCCAGCTTGGCGCTCGCCTGACCATGGGCCTGGGCGCCGGGGCCGACCCCGAGGTGGGCAAGAACGCGGCTCTGGAAGACCGCGAGCAGATCAAGAAGCTCCTGGAGGGCGCCGACATGGTCTTCGTCACCGCCGGGCTCGGCGGCGGCACGGGGACGGGCTCGGCCCCCATCGTGGCCGCCACCGCCAAGGAGCTGGGCATCCTGACCGTGGCGGTCGTCACCAAGCCTTTCGCCTTCGAGGGCGGGCGGCGCTCCCAGCAGGCGGAGACCGGCTTGGCCGAGCTGCGGGCCGTCGTGGACACGCTGATCACCATCCCCAACCAGCGCCTCCTGGCCGTCGTGGATCGCGGCACGCCGCTGGTCGAGGCCTTCAAGGTCGCCGACACCGTGCTGCTTCAGGCCGTGCAGGGCATCTCGGACCTCATCCTCGTGCCCGGGCTCATCAATCTCGACTTCGCGGACGTGCGCACCATCATGGCCGGCATGGGCATGGCGCTCATGGGCGCGGGCGTCGGCAAGGGCGAGCATCGCGCGCTCGACGCCGCGCAGAAGGCCGTGGCGAGCCCGTTGCTCGACGAAACCTCCATCGACGGCGCCCGCGGCATTCTCATCAACTTCACCGGCGGCCCTGACCTGTCGCTTCACGAGGTCGAGGAAGCCGCGCGCGTGGTCCAGGAGGCGGCGCACGAAGAAGCCCACATCATCTTCGGCGCGGTGATCGATCCGCGGTTGCAGGACGAAGTGCGCATCACGGTCATCGCCACCGGCTTCAGCGAGCGCAAGGAGGAGAACCAGCCCTCGGGCAAGGTGGTCGAGATGCAGCGCCCGTCCCGGCCCGGCGCGCCGGCCTCCAGGGACTGGCGCCGGCGCATGCCGTCAGAGATTCGCGCCGAGGGCGCCGAGCCGACGGAAGAGGATCTCGACGTGCCCGCATTCCTGAGGCGGCAGGCGGACTAGCAGTTCGAGCCGAAGCGCTCGCTTCGAGCGATGAGGCGAGGGCTGAGAGGGAGGGGTGTCTATGCTGAAAGAATTCAAAGCCTTCGTGTTGCGGGGCAACGTCGTCGACCTCGCAATCGGCGTGATCATCGGCGCTGCGTTCGGCAAGATCGTGTCGTCGTTCGTCGGCGACCTACTGATGCCTCCGATCGGCCTGCTCCTGGGCAAGGCGGAGTTCTCCAATCTCTTCATCAATCTCTCCGGGCAGAACTATCCGACCGTGGCCGCGGCCAAGGCGGCGGGCGCGCCCACGCTCAACTACGGGGCGTTCCTCCAAACCATCGTGGACTTCGTCATCGTGGCTTTCGCCGTTTTCCTGGTGATCAAGCAGGTCAACCGGCTCTCGCCGCCCGCCCCGCCCGCGCCCGCGACGCGACCGTGCCCGCTGTGTCTCTCGAATATCCCGCCCAAGGCGACGCGCTGCGCCCACTGCAGCGCCGAGGTCAAACCGGCCTAGCCGCCGCGTCCGGGGCGGCATGGCGCCGCGTGAGACAATGACGGAAGCCATGACCGCGCCGCGCTTCCAGGGTGACCCGCCCACACACTTCTTCTCGCGAATTCTCGAAGACGCGGGGCTGCCGCATCTGTTCACGACGCGCAATTTTCCGGGCGTGACGGCGTTCCGGGAGCCCTTTCCGCCGCTCGGCGCCGAGGCCCAGCCGTTGCTCGCCCTACACGGGCTCGCCGCCCTACCCGCGGCCTTTCTCAAGCAGGTCCACGGCAGCCGAGTGCTGGAGGCCGCGGAGGGCGGGTGCGCCGGCAATGCCGACGTGCTCATCACGGGCAAGCCGGGGCTGCCGATCGCGGTCTTCTCCGCCGATTGCGTACCACTTGTGATCTACGACCCGGACGCGCGGAGGCTTGCGGTCGCCCACGCGGGCTGGCGCGGCACCGCGCAGTCGGCGGCGCGGGCGGCCGTCGACGCGCTCGTGGCCGCAGGCAGCCGCTCCGAAGGGCTTCTGGCGGCCGTCGGGCCCTCCATAGGCCCCTGCTGCTACGAGGTGGACAAGCCGGTCGTGGCCCGGCTGGACGCGGCGTTTCCGGGGCGGTGGGGCGCCTGGGTGAGGTCGGCCGGCGCGGGCAAGTGGATGCTGGATCTCTGGGCCGCCAACGAGGCCCAGCTGCACGACGCGGGGCTCAGCGGCGACAGGATCGACAACCCGCGGATCTGTACGGGCTGTCGCACGGACCTTTTCTACTCGTACCGCCGTGGCCACAATGGGCGTCTGGTTTCCATCGCCGCCATCCCCCTCGGGTCTCCCGCCGCCGCGTGCTAGAATCGGCCAATCGGACGGATCGATGCTCGACATACGGGGCAATTTAGCGGCGGTGCAGGATGCGGTGACGCGCGCCTGCGAGCGGTCGTCGCGCAAGCCCGGCGACGTGCTGGTGATCGCAGTATCCAAGACGGTGGAAGTCGAGCGGATCGCGCGCGCCATCGAGGCCGGCGTCAAGGCGCTCGGCGAGAACCGGGTGCAGGAGGCCAAGGAAAAGGTCGCCGCGCTCGGCCGGCAGGTGCCGTGGCACCTGATCGGCTCGCTCCAGACCAACAAGGCGAAGGACGCCGTCCAGCTCTTCGACTGGATCCACTCGGTGGATCGCGAAGAGCTTGCGAGAGAGCTCGACCGCCGCGCCCAGGGGCACGGGCGGCGCGTGAGCGTTCTCGTGCAGGTCAACGTCGGCGAGGAGCCGCAAAAGGGCGGCGTCCATCCGGACGCGCTGAAGCCGCTGCTCGACGCCATCACGGGCTGCCGGAATCTCGACGCGCGCGGTCTCATGTGCATTCCGCCCGCCGCGGACAGCGCCGAGGCGTCGCGAAAGTGGTTCAGGCGCCTCCGCGAGCTGCGGGACGCCTCCGGCCTCGAGCATTGTTCCATGGGCATGAGCGGAGACTTCGAAGTCGCGATCGAGGAGGGCGCGACCATGGTGCGCGTGGGCACGGCGATCTTCGGCCCCCGAGCGCCGAGGCCGGCCGTGACCGAGGGCGGGGCATGAGCATTAAAAGCAAGCGCGTGGCGTTTCTCGGTGCGGGTAACATGGGCGAGGCGCTCATCAAGGGCCTGACCCAGACCGGCCTCGTGCCGGCCGCCTCCATCACGGCCTCCGATCCGCGGGCGGATCATCTCGGCGAAGTGGCGAAGCGCTACGGCATCCGCGCTGTCGCCGACAACGTCGCCCTCGTCGGCGGCGCCGACGTGATCATCCTGGCGGTCAAGCCTCAGATCATGGGCGCCGTCCTCAAAGAAGTCGTGTCTGCCGTCGATGATGGCAAGCTCCTGATCTCGATTGCCGCCGGCGTCGCCACGAAGAAGCTCCGGGATCACCTCGGCAAGGCGGCACGTCTGATCCGCGTGATGCCCAATACGCCGGCGCTCGTGCTGGAGGGCGTCACGGCCATCGCGCGCGCCGACGGCCTCAAGCCCGGCGATCTCGAGACCGCCCAGGAGCTCTTCGGCGCGGTCGGCAAGGTCACCGTGCTCGACGAGAGCGCGCTGGACGCGGTGACAGGCCTCTCGGGGTCGGGCCCGGCATACGTCGCCATCGCGATCGAGGCGCTGGCCGACGGCGGGGTCAAGATGGGCCTCGACCGCGCCACGGCAACCCTGCTCGCGGCGCAGACCGTGCTGGGGTCCGCGCGCCTGATCCTGGAGACGGGTGTGCATCCCGGCCAGTTGAAAGACATGGTGTCGTCGCCCGGCGGTACCACCATCGCGGGCATCGCGGCCCTCGAGGACGGCGGCTTCCGCCGCACGCTGATGCAGGCGGTCGAGCGTGCCACGATCCGTTCGCGCGAGCTGGGCGCGGGCTAGCCGTGCTGCCCATCGACGTCGTCCTGATCCTCCAGCAGGTCCTCAACATCTACATCTGGGTCGTGATCGCTGCGGCCGTGATCTCCTGGATCACGCCGAACCCGTACAATCCGATCGTCCGGCTGCTCCGCCGGCTGACCGAGCCCGTGATGGCGCCGATCCGGCGGCTGCTGCCGCCCTGGAAGACGTTCGGCCTGGACTTCTCGCCGATGATCGTCATCCTGCTGATCCAGTGGGTGGTCAAACCGATTCTCTGGACGCTCGTGGGCTAGCCCAGACGAGGAGACATTCGTGCGCATCACCCCAATGGACATCCGGCAGCAGCAGTTCACGGTGAAAATGTTCCGCGGCTTCGACACCCAGGAAGTGGACACCTTCCTGGAGGACCTGGCCGCCGACTACGAGGCACTCCTCAAGGAAAACTCGCTTCTCAAGGAGCAGCTGCAGGCGCTCGAGGAGCGCACCCGCGGCCTCGAGGAGCGCGAGAAGGTGCTGCAGGAGACACTCGTCACCACCCAGCGGCTCGTCGAAGAGATGAAGGACCAGGCGCGGCGCGAGGCCGCGGTCATCATCCGCGAGGGGGAAGTCCAGGCCGAGCGGATCATCGAGGCCTCGCGCGCCGCGGAGGGGAATCTCCAGAGCGAGATCATCGCGCTCAAGCGCACGCGGCGGCAGCTGGCCGAAGGGCTCCGTTCGACCGTCGAGATGTACCAGCGCCTGCTCGAGCAGGACCTCAAGGCCGCCTCCGGAGATGAGCCCGAAAAGTCCTGAGCCCATCCTCCTTCGCGTGCGTGTCCAGCCAGGGGCCCGCGCGAACGTTGTTAAAGGATGGCGCGGGGAGGCGCTCTCCGTCAGCGTGACGGCGCCGCCGGAGGGGGGCAAGGCCAACCGCGCGGTGATCGCGCTGCTGGCCGATACGCTCGCCGTCCCGCCGTCGTCCATCTCCCTCGTCCGCGGCGCCGGCTCGCGCGACAAGTGGTTCAACCTCCCGGCGGGGACGGACCTGCCCGCATGATCGCGCCGATCCGCTGGGAGCGGGACAGGCTTCTGCTCCTCGACCAGACCCTGTTGCCGGTCGAGGAGGTCACCCGGGAATACACGCGCTGGGGCGATGTCGCCGACGCCATCCGCTCCCTCGTGGTCCGCGGGGCGCCCGCCATCGGCTGCGCGGCCGCCTTCGGCGTGGCGCTGGCCGCCCGGCAGAGCGCGGCGCGCGACGGTCTCGGCCTCATCGCCGACCTCGAGGAGGCCATGAAGGGCCTGGCGGCCACGCGGCCCACGGCGGTCAATCTCTTCTGGGCGCTCGAGCGCATGCGCGCGGTCGCCGAGGCGCACAGGGCGCTCCCGGTGCCGGCGCTTCGAGAGCGCCTGCTCGCGGAGGCGCAGGCGATCCTCGACCAGGACCTGGCGGCCAACAAGGCCATGGGCGCCCACGGCGCGGCGCTCGTGCCCGAGGGAGCGCGGATCCTCACGCACTGCAACGCGGGAGCGCTCGCGACGGCGGGCTACGGGACGGCGCTCGGCGTGATCCGCGCGGCTCA
>WNFP01001519.1_pt1 | contig 18148 bp, 11 predicted proteins | sample 5400201 | NCBI WGS metagenome assembly WNFP01 (sample SAMN13153355, study PRJNA577476) | soil metagenome | isolation source: 115 cm saprolite under Madrone tree | place: USA:California | collected 2016-06-14 | reverse complement strand
CCGGTGAATGAACTGATGGCGGGGGAGAGCGGTGAGATCGTTCTGGATCGCACAGTGATTTATGCGGAGTCGGGCGGGCAGATGGCGGACACCGGCGCGTTCTATGACAACCCGGAATCACAACTGCTCGCGTTCGTGACGGGTGCCTATTACCCGGTCGCGGGGCTGGTGGCGCACAAGGTTGTGGCCAAGGAGACCCTGCGCGTCGGGGATCGCGTGGCGGTTGTAGCAGATGCGGAGCGGCGGGCGAGGATTATCCGCAACCACACGGGGACCCATCTCGTGAATGCGGCGCTGCGGAATATTCTTGGCACACATGTAAAGCAGTCGGGGTCGCTCAATGCGCCGGAGCGGCTGCGCTTTGACTTCTCGCACTTTGCACACGTCGATGCGGAAGAGCTGCGCGACATCGAGCAGCAAGTGAACGACGAGATTCGGCTAAATACGAAGATCGAGACAGACGTCACGTCGCTCGAGGAGGCGCTGGCTTCTGGCGCGCTGGCTTTTTTCGGCGATAAATATCCCGAGCACAACGTTCGCGTGGTGACGATTCCCGATCCCCGAGCGGCGCGAGGGTTCTACTCAAAGGAGCTTTGCGGCGGGACGCATGTGCAGCGAGTTGGCGACGTCGGCGTGCTGAAAATCGTGAATCAGGAGTCCGTTGCTGCGGGCGTGCGCCGCATCGAAGCCGTTACCGGCATTGGGGCGCTCGAGCACTACCAGGAGCAAGCGCAAATCCTGCGGCACCTGGCCAGCCAGCTCAATGTGGGGGAGGACGGTATCCTAGCGCAAGTTGAGAAGCTTTCCGAGACCGCCAAGCATCTGGAGAAGGAGCTGGAGGCGCAGAAGCGCAAAGGGGCGCTCAGCCAGATCGACGTGCTGGCCGCCCGGGTGCAGACCGTTAAGGGAGTCAAAGTGATCGCCTCCGAAGTGGAAAATGTTGACCGCGAGGGACTTAGGCAGCTGGTGGACAGTTTGAGACAGAAGCTGGGTTCTGGAGTGGTGGTGCTGGGTATGCCGGAGGATGGCAAGGTGGCTCTGATTGCTGGGGTAACCAAAGACCTGACGGCTAAAGTGCATGCTAGCAAGTTGATACAAGCGTTGGCCAAGCAAGTAGGGGGTTCCGGGGGTGGCCGGCCCGACTTGGCTGAGGCTGGCGGAAAAGACACAGCTGCGCTAAAAAGTGCCTTATTGAGCATCCCCTCCCTCCTTGAGCCCTGGTTATAATTTAAACAGCGCCAGGACCGTGTCTTGCGGCAGAGACCTCCCCCCGCGGGCGCGGATTCGCAAGATGAGCCAGCGTCGGGCGATCGCGGCAGACTGCTCGGCGGGGTCCCTAGTACCGAAGGGATATTGACCTTGACCGGGTCGGGACGATATTAAAGACTGTCCGCTCTGTAATAGGTTCGAAAATTGTTGTTGGCCTTCCCCAGCGCACGATGGTGAAACGCACAGCAAACGCGGCGTGGCTTGTTCTAGCGACGCTGATAGTTTGCTCGACCGTTTTCGCCCCGGGCGCCAGCGGCCAGATCGCCAAGGTCGTTGACGATTCGGGCCGGCAGTTTTTTGTCAACGCCGAAGCGCCGGTGACAGCCAAACTCACTGCCACCAAGCCGCGCGCCAACATCTACCTGCCCTCTGAATCTTCTTTTTCAGGACGCAGCCGTCCAGCCATGGACATCGGCCGCGACGGCCAGGAAAGACTCGTTCGAGAAGCGGCCGACCGGCATCGCGTGGACCCGGCACTGGTCCGCGCGGTGATTGAAACGGAATCGAACTGGAATCCAAAGGCGTATTCCCGCAAGGGAGCCGGCGGATTGATGCAGTTGATTCCCACGACGGCACAACGATATGGGGCTTTTGACCTGTTCAACCCGCAACAAAACATTGATGCCGGGGTTAAGCATTTGAAGTGGTTGCTGGAACGCTATAATGGCAACCTCGATTTGGCCCTGGCGGCGTACAATGCGGGAGAGGGGGCCGTTGACCGGGCTCACGGAATACCTGCGTATCGAGAAACGCGGAATTACGTACAGCGAGTACAGGATGCCTATTTCCGGCCGGGTTCGGGACGTCTGGCGGATGCCTTCGTCAACCCACACGCCATCCACCGAGACGTCACTCCGAGCGGCCGCATCATATTCACGAACGAATAGAAAGAGTATCCGGTGATTAGTTCTTGGTGGTTGGTTGTTCGTGCTTCTTAGTTGTATGTTGTTAGTGGTTGTAGAATGAGCGGCGTTTGGGGATGTAGCTTGCTATTTCCGGTCAGAAAAAATTTGCACCAGGGCTTCGCCCGTCTTTCGCCGGTTTTTGCGATGCTGGCCTTTGTGCTCACGATTGCCGCTGCGCCCGTGAAAACGGCGGGGGCCGCGGCCACTGCAGTGAAGCGCCCATCCGCTTTCGCGCAATTTGCGCGGGCCGAAGAGCAGCGCGCAGCGCTGAACAGCAAGCCCACCGAGAAGCGCACGCTGGCGGACTACAAACTGGTGGTCACCGCCTACCGCCGCGTTGCTTCGGTTACGCCACGAGCCGCTGAAGTCCCCGATTCCCTTCGGGCCATTGCAGAACTTTACACCGAAATGGGCGACCGGTTTGGGCGAAACTACTACCAGTCAGCCGCCGATTCTTACCAATTTCTGGTGCACGAGTATCCGACCAGCAAGTATTGCCAGGATGCGATCCTGCGAGTGGCCAAGCTGCAGCGCGATCAACTGGGAGATGCGACGCTGGCGAAAAAGACTTATGAGAATTTCCTAAAGCGCTATCCGCATTCGCCGAGAAAGCGCGAAGCGCAAGAAGCGCTGGCGGAATTGGCGCTGCTACAGAATAGCGAGGGACCGTCCGCCACGAACAGTGTGGCGTCAGATTCAACGGCGGCCTTGCCAACCACGGAAGCAGCGCGCGCGGGTACACCGGTGCACTCCGGGGGCAAGTCGGTCAGCCGGCCGGGGTCGCGGGAGATTCCGCGGGTGCGGCGAATTCGCGCGGACGCCAACGGCGACGCGACGCGGCTGACCATCGATCTAGAAGACAGCGTGCGATACGCTTCCGGGCGCATCGCGAATCCCGACCGCATCTTTTTCGATTTGCGCGTGGCGCGACTGACGCCGGAAGTCGCTCGCGGCAACATCCGCGTTGACGGTCGCCTGCTGACCGCCGTGCGCGTGGCTCAGAATCATGGGGGTGTGGTGCGCGTGGTGCTGGACGTGAACGGAGTGAAGGATTACAGCGCTTCACTGACAAGCAATCCTCCGCAGCTTTTGATCGATCTCTACGGAAATCCTTCGGGGGAGCGGATTCACGCGGCCAAGGGAAAACCCGGGCAGGAAACAGCGTTGGAAGACTCGAATGAGGGCGTGGCAGCGGGGGGCGAAGCGCGAGCGGTTCAGAATGCGCCGGCAAAAGGATCGGCGGGGGACATGGTTTCGTTGGAGCAGCCGGCAGAAAATTCGAAGAGCGCCATCAGTGGCACGATTAACGGGAGTGCGATTAACGGCGGTGCGGCTAACGGTTCGACGGCCGGGAGCAATTCTTCCGCGGTGCCGCGCAATTCTTTGCCCAGTGCAAAGAACGCAAAATCGAAGTCCGTCAAAGCTAGAGCCACGAGCGCAAAGCCCGATTTAATTCAACCTGCGAGCGCGCCACAGCCGACGCGCGACGGGCAGTCCACGCTGACGCGTGCGCTGGGTTTGAAGGTTGGAAGGATCGTGATCGACGCTGGACACGGCGGCCACGATACAGGAACGATCGGCCCTACCGGCTTGATGGAGAAAGACCTGTGCCTGGATGTGGCGCTGCGGCTCGGGAAAATCATTGAGCAACGGCTGCCGGGCGCAGACGTAGTCTATACGCGTTCGGACGACAGCTTTATCCCTCTGGAAGAGCGGACGAACATCGCCAACCAGGCCAAGGCGGATCTGTTCATTTCGATTCATGCGAATTCGAGCAGGGACCACGCGGCGCGCGGCATCGAGACATATTACCTGAATCTGAAGGGCTCGGCGGAGGCCATGGAAGTGGCGGCGAGAGAGAACGCCACGGCGCAGGGAGGCGTTCACGAACTGCAAGATCTGGTGTTGAAGATTGCAAGGACGGAGAAAATTGATGAATCCAAAGAACTTGCCGAAGACATCCAGGATTCTCTCTCAAAGCGAATTCAAAAGACGAACAAGCCGGTGAAAAACCGCGGCGTGCGGAAAGCGCCCTTTGTGGTCTTGATTGGCGCGGACATGCCATCGATCCTAACGGAGATTTCGTTCCTGAGTAATCCGGCGGACGAGCAAATGCTCAAGAAGCCCGAGCAAAGGCAGAAGGTGGCTGAAGGGTTGTATCAAGGCGTGGTTGGTTACCTGGAGAGCATGAACAGCGTGACGATGAATCGGCCGGCCAAAACCGGTGCGGGGCACGCCAGCGCGGCAGCGGTTGAACAATCTCGCAACCAAAACTAGGCGATTAGTGTCTAATAGAGGCTGGGATGCGCATGCCTCGCCTCATCTTCCTGTCGCTCTTTGCGGCCGCCATGGCTGCCGCACCCTGTTTGTCTGCGCAAGGTGCACTCGAGCGAGTATTCCCCGAACACTTTGGGCGATGGAACGCCGTCAGTTCCCCCGTCAAGATCAAGACTGACGAAGGGCAGGCACAGCTATTCGCCGAGTCGGGTCTGAAGAACTGGCTCGCTAAAGAGTATTCCGACGGGACTGAGAAGGTGGCAGTCACACTCCGGCAATTCCGGGATCCCAGCGGCGCGTACGAAGCCTACACCGCAGAGTTTGGGCCCCACATGCATCCGTCCACGATCGGAGGGCCTTCGGCGATCGACCAGGAGCGCCTGCTGCTGCTCCTCGGCAACCTAATCCTTGAAGTCCGGCCGCCACAGAATCCAACCACCGATGAGCTGCAACAACTTGCGGCGATAGTCCGGACGCACTCCGAACAGACGCCCCTGCCGCCGATTCGGACGTATTTGCCGAGCGGCTTCTCGGATGGGACGCAGAGGTACGCGCTAGGGCCTGCGGCGTTGCAGAATGCGCTGAACGCGCTAAAACACGAGGAATTCACGAACCTTGTGAGTGAGGCAGGGTTTGCCTCTGGCGCGGAGGCCATGATCGCGGAGTATCGCAACGGCAAGGACTCGGCAGGATTGCTACTGATCGAATATCCCACGCCGCAACTGGCGGAGCAGCACCTGCGACATCTGGAGCAGGCGCTTTCTCGGGCCACCAAGCAGGCGGGAACAACCATTGAACGCAAGGCTTCCCTGCTCTCACTCGTACTGAAGCCCTCCTCAGCGGCTTATGGCGATGCGCTGCGGAGCGCGTTGAATTACGAAACAGAGGTAACCTGGCACGAGCCGAGACACACGATTACCGATCCACCGTGGGTGACGGTTCTCGCCAGGATATTCCTAGGGACAGGTCTGTTCATGGTAGTGGCAGTGGTCCTAGGCGTAGCGTTCGGCGGTGTCCGCGTGGTGGCAAAAATCTTTTTCCCAGGCAGGGTTTTTGACCGGCCGGAACAAATGGACATTCTGCAACTCGGGCTCTCCGGAAAACGAATCGATTCCCGCGATTTCTACTAACCGTCCGCTTTTGACTCCAGCGAACCAATCGCTGGATCCCGCGCCCAACAGGTGTCGGACCGACTCACTTGGCCCTTGGCCCGCCAGAGCTGCGCGCAAGAATTTCTGACGCTTCTGAATCCCCTGAGTCTTACATCGAGAAAGAGCAGGCGCTCAGAACAAAAGGGAATCAAATCTCGGTCATTTTTCGGTACAATTCAGCTATGCTGCCACACACTCTTTCGCGACGTTCGTTCCTCGCCTTTTCGGCAATGTTCCCGTGTGCACTCTCAGTTCGCGCGGCGAAACCGATTCCGGTCGGCCTGGAACTCTATTCTGTCCGGGATGAACTGAAGAAGGATCCAGAGGGCACGGTTCGCGCCGTCGCGCATATGGGATATCAGGGTGTCGAATTCTTTGCGCCCTATTTCGAGTGGTCCGAGAATCAAACAAAACAGATGAGAAAGCTTCTGGACGACCTCGGCATCCGGTGCTTCTCGACGCACAACGGCAGCTCTTACCTGAGCGCAGAGAACACCAGCCGGGCGCGCGACATGAACCTGATTCTGGGCAGTAAATACGTAGTCATGGCTTCGGCGGATCCGAAACCTGGTCTGGACGGCTGGAAGACGGTCGCTGATACCCTGAATCTTGCTGCCGACCAACTTGAATCATCCGGTTTGAAGGTGGGATATCACAATCACCAGCGTGAGTTCATTCCCGTCGAAAATCAGCGGCCCATCGAAATCCTCGCGAAGAATACCAAACCATCGATCATGCTGCAGCTGGACGTGGGCACTTGTCTGGAGGCCGGTTCTGATCCGGTGGCCTGGATTCGCACGAATCCGGGCAGAATCCGCTCTCTCCATCTCAAAGACTGGTCACCGGAACCGGCGAAGGGTTTCACGGTTCTCTTCGGAGAAGGTGCGGCAGAATGGAAAAACATTTTCGAAGCAGCCGAAAGTGCCGGTGGCGTCGAGTACTACCTAATCGAACAGGAAGGCAGCCGGTTTACCGAGCTCGATACCGCGCGACGCTGCTTGCAGTCCTTCCAGCTCATCCATTCAGCATGATGCCCATTTGCCAGAAGCTTCGTTCTTGACTTGCGCCATTTTGACAATCTGAAGCCGAGAATGGGGGTTAAACCGGCGACCTGCCGATTTATCGACCGCTGTCATGTTGTTGGACTCATGCGCTCTATTCCTCATCAGGTCCATGGGGTGCAGCAAGGCCTGTTCAGAAGTAGTTCAAGTATCTTGAGTCGAAATCTGAGTCGAAATCCCGGAATGAAGGCGTCCAAGAGGCGTGGCTGTCTTGAATCGCCTGGACGAAGAGTGCTCGCTGGCCTTGCTCGGTCTCGACGCCAACGCGATCGTTTACGAATGTGGTACCCGGGGGTAGGAGCAGGGCGGGCCAAAGCTCCCTTTGAGGCGGCACCGGGCTCACGGTTTCTTAGCCTGCTCTATCCCTGCCGATTCGAGAAGCGGACAGTTTAAGGTCCGCAGCACAACGGTCACCTGACATACTTCTGAAAGCATGTGCTGGGAGAGGAAAGCTTGCTTTGAATAGGGAATAATGTTTCAATTCGGAGCACCTCTTTCAGAGGCATCCTCTCGCATCTCTCGTTTTTTCAATGCTATAGAAGCGATCCGCGGTGGCTCTCGAATTGCCAATTCTCTTGGCGTCGAGTTGTGGTTCTTCTTGGTCTACAACTATGGCTTCTCGACTTTAGATGGATGGTGGCACTATGCAGAACACCAGGGAATCGAAAGTGAAAACCGGTCTCGCCGTCGAGGATGGGCTGGACGTCTCTGCACGGCCATTCAAGATCCTGGTAGTTGACGATTCACCGATCGACCGCAAACTTCTCGAGCAGGCTCTTAGCCGGGAACAATACACCGTCTTGTCGGCTGAGAGCGGAAAAGAAGCCATCCAACTGTTCGCGGAGCACCGGCCACCTTTAGTCATTACTGACTGGCTGATGCCCGACGTTACGGGAATTGAGTTGTGCCAGCGTATCCGGCTTGAATCTCAAGAGTCCTACACCTACATCATCATCCTGACGGCCATGACAGAGAAAGACAAACTTGTAAAAGGGCTGGGAGCGGGGGCCGATGACTACCTTACAAAGCCATTCCATGCCAACGAGCTGCTGGCCCGTGTGGGAGTAGGTCGAAGAATCGCAGATCTCCACCGACAGATTGAGGCCAAGAGCCGGGTATTGGAAGAGTTAGCCCTTACCGATGCTATGACTGGGTTGCTCAACCGCCGCGGCATTGAACTTTGGGCCGGCCGGGAACTCAGTGCCGCAGCCAGACATGACTTCCCCTTGTGGGCCGTGATGGCTGATATGGACAATTTCAAATCCGTAAACGACACGTATGGACACGATGCAGGCGACGCCGTTCTCAAGGGGTTTGCGGAGATTCTCAAAACCAATACCAGATCCGCCGACATTTGCGGCCGCGTCGGGGGAGAAGAATTTCTGATCGTTCTTACCCACACAAATAGAGACGGCGCCAAGCTTGCAATCGAGCGTATTCGCGAAAAGTTCTCAGCACAACGATTCCGTTTTCGCGGCCGGGACGTCGTAGTTACTGCAAGCTTCGGTATTGCAGGCCATAGCCGCCACCAATCTCAGAACTTCAATCGGCTATTGACACAAGCCGATGCGGCGTTGTATTCCGCAAAACAGCGTGGGCGCAATCGAGTCGAACTTGTGGCTACCGAAATCAACCCAGTGGAAAGCAATCAAGGGCCAACACAATGACAAAGACATGGCCCTCCAGAAGAACGTCGGAAGCATTGGCGGTACTCTTGCGCCGGTGAGGCTTGCGTGTGAACCCTGGGGCCTGACGTTTCATTGCCGGGGAAGTTGAGCACATGAGTCTTGGCAAATGTTATCTCGACATGTTGAATCTGCTTCCATCAGAAACAGAAATCGAAAAGGCAAAGTACGTGTGTCGCGTCAAGGTTTTGGGATGAGCGTGGCTTTCACAGAAGTGGTCGGTGCGGACCTTGCCAGACTAGCTGGGCTTGGCAAAAACCCGTGGGGCAGTCCCCCTTCCGCCCTTGACTGCCCCCGGGCCTAGTCAGAATTAACTTCTAGGCAAATTTTCACCATATAGGTAATCGGCGTCTGTTCGATATTGAACACCTAGTACTATCGAGTACTATCGATAGTTATGACATGCAATATATTTGGTTACACATATGACGTGGGCAGTCGGAAAAACAGTTTGCTGGCAGAACGACCCAAACTGGAGCTTGACGCCGAGTCGATCCGCTAGATTGGTACTGAGTGATGCGGACCCAAACAATCGACCATTCGAACACGGTTGGTTGTCGCGGAGATGGAGGCGAATGGACGCCAGATTAATTTTTCCTAATAATTATCTTACTCGAATACCTAAACTATCCTTGCTAGCGACGAACCGCGAGTTTAGAGTTAGTAACCCTTCTGAATTTTCTTCAAGTCTGCGCCCCTCCCTCTAGTCGCCAGGAGCATCGCATGACATCGGGGCAGCGGATAACCCAACAGGTGTTCCCTTAACACGTTCGAGGACCGTGCCGGATACGGCGCGTTCATAAGGCGCACCCAGACGGGGCCACACCGGCGTCAGCTATTGGAACGCCGTGCTCAGTTTTCGGGGGTTGGAAGTTCCTGCGTCTGATACGTACACCCTCGACGTATTCCAATTTGGTACAACCACTAGGTAGGTGATTGGAAAAGCAAACCCACAAACTGGAGGGCGAGCCGGAGTCAATCCGCCAGCGAATCCGGAGGTCAAATGTCTTTAAACAGCAATCCGGTCGCCGCAGGTCAAGAAGTGCTTTTGTTCGCGCACCATTATCGAGACCTCCAAACTCTTACTACGCACCTTTGTGCTTGCTTTCATTTTCTGCAAGTGCTTCATCTTCGGCGAGTATGCGGTATAGAGTAGTGCGGCCTATCCCAAGGATTTCCGCAGCTTGAGCCTTGTTATCCTTGACGACTTTGAGAACGCGTTGGACATGCCGACGCTGAACTTCCTCGAGTGAACGCAGATCGGGATCCAAGTCGCCGATGTTTGATTGCTCGACCCGCATCATTTCCGGAAGGTCTCGAACATCGATTACATCTCCTTGCGCCATCATGCAGGCATGAGCGAGGACGTTTTCCAGTTCCCGTACATTCCCCGGCCAGGAATGTCGAGCCAAAAGTATCTGAGTCTTTCGCGTAATTCCTCGAATTGGCTTATTGTATTGTGCTGCGAAACGCTCCAGAAAATGGCGTTCGAGCAAGGGCAAATCCTCTCGGCGCCGGGACAATCGCGGTAACTTGATTTCGACGGGGGAAATTCGATAGTAGAGATCCTCTCTAAACTTCTTTTCTGTCACCATCGCGCGCAGATCGCGATTGGTGGCGGTTACCACGTGCACATCAACCTCATGAAGCGCTGGGGATCCAACGCGTTGTACGACATGGTCCTGCAACACTCGAAGGAGCTTGGCCTGGCTCGAGAGACTGGCATCCCCTATTTCATCCAAAAAAAGAGTGCCCCTATGTGCAAGCTCAAAATATCCCTTCTTGTCTTGGACCGCCCCCGTGAATGCTCCTTGCACGTGACCAAACACCTCGCTCTCGAACAAGGTTTCGACCATTGCTCCACAATTGCAAACCACAAAGGGTCCGGAAGGCACAGGACCAAGGCGATGGAGCGAGCGCGCCACCAACTCCTTCCCCGTTCCCGTATCTCCGCTAATCAAAATATTCCGAAAATGTGGAGCAACGCGTCGAATCCGATCAAATACTTCCAACATTAGAGGGCTCCAGCCTACGATTCCCTCAAACTGAAAAGCCTCCACGAGGTCACGACTAATTTGGGTAGCTTCATGCCGCTCACGAGCAATGTCCACAAACTTCCCCACCCTGCGTCGCAGCACTTCGACTGAAATTGGTTTATTCAAATAGTCGGCTGCACCCTTTTGGATGGCCTCAACTGCGGATTCCGTCGAGTATTCGCCAGTCAGGAGAATTACATTAATAGTGGGGTTCACCCTGACGATTTTGTCCAGAACTTCCAAGCCCCTGCAAGTGGGCATCATTAGGTCCAGCAGAACAATATCCGTGCGCACCCCCAAGGCCAAGTCCAATCCCTCCTCAGGATTGGCAGAAGTGACGATTTCCAGCCTGCTTTCGCTTAGCGTCTGGGTGAGGAAGTCAAGAAATTCCAAGTCGTCGTCAATTGCTACAATCCGGACTGACGGATCGGCCTTCCCACTTTGAGAAACCATTCTCGCTCCTAGTATCCCCCAGAGCCAGAGACGAGGTTATGCACTCATCAAGAACAATTCCCGCAACCCTCGTTGAAGTTCAGCAGGATCTGAATGCGCTTCGGACGCGAAGATTTCAGAAGTCCCAATCTCCACATGCGGTAGTATAAGCCGACAAGGGTTCCATAGACAGTGTATGTTCTAATTGGATACTCCTAGCCTGTGAATTCGATGGCGGCGATTCCCTTCTCGGGGAAAGGGAAACTAAGTTTCCAAGAAAAACCGACCGTTGGTCGGCTGATTCAATCTCATCGGCATCGGAGAATTGCAGAGGAGTACTAACCAAAATCACTACGTATATTCTGAGATTGACACTATAAGAAAACGTAATAAAAAGAAATAAGGCAAATCTCTCTTGTGAGCGCCCAAGTCGGAACTGCCAGGAAGAGGCGCAGCTCCGTCAACCGGTTTCCCCTCTTGAGAGGGAGGGCTCAGGGTGATCGGTCACCAGCCGGCCGGGCCATCTGAGAGGCACCGCGGGGTCCTTGGCATCCCAAGCAAGGACCCCGTCGCTGTCTGAGCAGGAGGGAGTAACTCTGTGGAAGCGCCCGAGTGCCAACGTTCGGAACGCTATCAGACAAGTCTCGATGCGGGTTCAACTGGTTGGCCGTCTTGAAGCGTCCCAGCGAATTACAGAATCCATAAACATTTCGACAGGAGTGGGTCTGGAGGAGCCCTCGTATACCGTTTCGGATGAGTTCGTGATCGTCAGCTATCAGTATGCCCAGCTCACTTGCAGGTATCGTCACACGCACCGTCGTGCCTCTCTTGCCGGAAGCGATATCCAACCGACCGCCGATAGCTTGCGCACTCGCTCTTGCATACTGGGGATACCGACTCCGACCCCGCGAGAACCACGCGCGCATCCAGCGCGTACTGCCACAAACCGTTCGGAGAAATCCACTGGCACGATCATCCCCCGCGCTGGTTGGCGAAGCGCTGAGTGAAAGGAAACTCTTGCCCCGCTCATTCGGCGAGGCGAAAGGACATTGGGAAGGCCGTCGAACTTCAGGCGTGAAGAACCAGCAGGAGGGCCAGGCGCGCTGCTGTCGGTGTTGAATGGATTGAAGTAGCGGATGCTATATTCTGGGGCCTTATGAAGATTGAAGTGATCGCATTGCGTGAAATTCACATGCGTCTCAAGGCGCCGTTTGAAACAAGTTTTGGCATCGTCGTGGAAACCACTGTGGATGGTGTCGGTGGCTGGGGCGAGGTCACAGCGGGCGAAACGCCAGGCTACAATGCTGAAACAATTGAAACCGCGTGGCACGTGCTTTCCGATTTCATCGCTCCTACCGTCTCGGCAAAAACATATTGGACGCTTCCGAATTTCCTGCTCTAATGTCGCACATACGCGGCCATGAGATGGCTGTCAACATCAAGCTTGGCCGCGTTGGCGGGCATACCGAAGCGCGCTGCGTCCAGGAAGTTTGCCGCCACAATTCCATCCCGGTCTGGTGCGGGGGGATGCTGGAATCCGGTATTGGAAGAGCCCACAACATCGCGATGTCAACGCTCGAGGGTTTCGCTCTCCCTGGCGACGTTTCAGCCAGTAGACGCTATTGAGACGAGGACATTGTCGAGCCCGAGGTCGAGGTCACATCGAAGGGCGCGATCCATGTTCCCAAAGCACCAGGTCTGGGATATTCAGTAAGACGCGATCGAATAGAACAGCTTCCTGTGCGCACCACCAACTGGATCGCGCAGTTGGCCACCGTGTAGGGCAGAAGCCCTTGAGAATGACCGGGAACACAGCAAGGGAGTTTACGCTTTGGGCATCCATTGTGTTCGCCGCTGGCGCAAGCCCAGTCGACTCCGATGAGAACGATTCGAACAGGTGCGTGGTTCCTCCGCGGATTTGCCTCTCTTCAGCGCGCCTGCTGCCCGACACGTGGTTCCGTACAAATCTGAAGGTCCGAGGACGTGCACCCCATGAACAAGAAAGAGGCTTTTCGAATTCTCGCAATCTGCGCATCGTTTATTCTAGTCGGGCTCTCGAGGCGTCCTGTGTCTGCGCAGTTCCCCCCTGCCCTGGAGCAGCGGATCAAGAAAATCATGAGCCGCCCGGTGTTTGCACACTCCCGATTCGGCATCGAATTTTATTCGCTCGATAGCGGGAAGGTCCTCTACGAGTTGAATTCGCAGCAGCTCTTCGTGCCTGGCTCCACAACCAAGTTGCTCACGGAGGGCACAGCGCTCGAGCTCTTAGGTGGAGACTACCGCTTCCATACCCGGGTTTATCGCACGGGGCCGATTAAGAATGACGGGACGCTCGACGGCGATCTGGTGCTAGTGGCTAGCGGCGACCCTAACCTTTCCAACCGTATTCAGCCGGATGGGACTTTGGCATTTGAAGATCAAGATCACTCCTACGGAGGGCCCGATAGCAAGGGCCTAGCCGGCGACACTCTATTGGTGCTGCGCGAGTTTGCGCGACAGATTGCCGATAAGGGCATCAGACGCGTAAATGGGAAGCTCTTGGTGGACGTGACTCTCTTTCCTGAAGGAGAACGCGAGCTGGGCACGGGCATAGTAATATCGCCGATCGTCGTGAATGATAACGTCGTAGATGTGGTCTTCACTCCTGGTTCGGCCGAAGGCGCACCGGTAACACTCAAGATCTCTCCGCGGACGGCATACGTTACGTTCATCAACCAGGCCACAACCGGAAAGGCCGGATCGAAGGCCTCGCTCGAATACTCTGATGGCAAACCTAACCCGGACGGAACGCACATCGTCACCGTGACCGGCACCCTGGCCCTTGGCGCCCGCTCTACCATGACTTCCTATGGTGTTCCTGAGCCCAGTCGTTTGGCCGGTACCGTCTTGATGGAAGCTCTGAAGGAAAATGGTGTGGCCTCTGTCTTTGCGTCTACGGGGGACAAGCCTGATTTCAAGGCGCTAGCCGCGAGCTACAAACCAGAGAACCTAGTCGCGGAGCATGTTTCACCGCCTCTCACGGAAGAAGTGAAGGTCACATTGAAAGTCAGCCAGAATCTTCACGCCAGCATGACGCCCTTCGTTCTCGCCGCGTTGTTGGGCAAGAAAGCTAACCAAATCAATCCCACGGGTTTTGACCTGGAGAACGATTTCCTGAAGAAAGGTGGGCTTGATCTTACTGGCGCGTCCCAAAGCGACGGAGCCGGTGGCAACGCCTTTTATACGCCGGATTTCATGGTCCACTATCTGCTTTACATGTCCAAACAAAAAGACTTCGCCGATTTTCATCACGCACTGCCGATCCTGGGAAAAGATGGCACGCTCTTTAAGATTCAGGTGAACTCACCCGCCGCGGGACACGTGCACGCAAAAACCGGAACTTATGGCGTCTACGATGCCTTGAACAAGAATTTGATGATCACCGGCAAGGGTCTTGCCGGCTATATGGAAACAGCCAGCGGCGAGCATCTTATTCTGGCCCTTTACGCCAACATGGTAGCCGTTCCCTTGGAGGATCCTGAAGCGACACAAAAAATCGTGGGAGAAGCATTGGGTGAAATCGCTTCCGCGGCTTTTGAGGCCCCATTGCACTCGCAAGCAAGCGCCCAAGACAGCCGTGACTACGACGTGCTCATTAAAAATGGAAAAATCATTGACGGCTCCGGAAATCCTTGGGTTTCCGGGGACATTGGTCTGCGCGGCAACCGCATCGTGGCGATCGGAAAGCTCGATGGCGCGCACGCTATTCACACGATTGATGCCTCAGGACTGGTCGTTTCGCCGGGCTTCATCGACATGCTCGGACAATCGGAAGCGTCGTTACTCATCGACAACCGTTCCTTGAGCAAGCTTTCGCAGGGAATCACCACGGAAATTACCGGTGAGGGAGGATCAATCGCGCCACAGACGGACCTTACTCTGGCACCGCTTCAGCCTGTGCTAGACCACTACCAACTCAAGGTGGATTGGGCCACGCTCGATGGCTACTTCGACCGCCTGAAAAAAGTTGGCACTCCTCTGAATATCGGGACATACGTGGGTGCCGCGCAAGTGCGAGAAGCAGTGTTGGGGGACGTGGACCGCCCACCCACACCCGAGGAACTGGAAAAGATGAAGGCTCTCGTAGCACAAGCCATGCAACAAGGCGCGTTCGGAATCTCAACAGCCCTCATTTATCCACCGGGACACTACGCCAAAACCGAAGAATTGATCGACTTGGCAAAAGTGGCTGCGCAATACGGCGGTATCTACGGCACGCACATGCGCAGTGAAGGACAGAGCGAGCCAGCGGCCATCACCGAGGCGCTGCGCATTGGGCGTGAAGCGCATCTGCCGGTTGAAATCTTCCATCTTAAGGTCAGCGGAAAGACACGCTGGGGTTCCATGCCCAAAATCGTTGGGATGATCCAAACGGCGCGTGACTCTGGACAGGATGTAACTGCGGACATGTACCCCTACATTGCCGGAGGCACCGCTCTGGCTTCCAGCCTTCCGCCATGGGTCGCCGACGGTGGTCTAGAGAAGCTCCTGCAGCGCCTGCGGGACTCCGCGACCCGCGCCAAGATAAAAGCAGAAATGAGCGCAGACCACCAGCAATGGGAAAACTTATACTTCGACAGCGGCGGCGGTGGCGGCGTCATGGTTTCGGGTGTGGTAAATCCGGATCTCAAGAAATTTGATGGTAAGACCGTCGCCCAGATTGCCGAAACGCAAACGAAAACGCAGCTCGATGCACTCTTCGATTTCATCCTCGCGGACAAAGGCCAGACCGGAGCGCTCTACTTCATGGCTAGCGAAAACGATATGCAATTCGGGTTGAAGCAACCGTGGACCAGCCTCTGCCTCGACGCAGGCGAATTATCTCTCGATGGACCGCTCTTTGAAGCGCACACGCACCCGAGAGCTTTTGGGGCGATGCCGCGTTTCCTAGGACGTTACGTCCGGGATCTGCACTTGCTGCCGCTTGAACAGGCTATTCGTAAAATGACGTCCCTGCCCGCTCAACGCGAACGCTTGCTCAATCGTGGCCTGCTCAAGGAGGGCTATTTTGCCGACATCACAGTCTTCGATCCCAACTCCATTCAAGACACGGCAACATATGCCGAGCCTGCCAGCCTTTCCAAAGGTGTGAAATATGTCTTCGTCAATGGCCAATTAGAATTCCAGGATGGCAAATTGACGGGGATCATGGCGGGCCAGGCGCTGCGAGGACCGGGCTGGAGGCAAGCAGACGTTGATCAGCGGTGATGGTGCCCCCGCCTACGACGGAGGTCCACAACTGTCGCCGGACGGAGCTGGATGGTCTACCGATCGAACGAGTCCGGCCAATCGGAGATTTACCTCCGCTGCTATCCCGCCATGGATCGTCAGTGGCAGGTCTCGGAAGGCGGCGGCGTGCAGGCGCGGTGGAGCACCACCAGTCGCCGCATTTAGGCGACCTTCTTGCCGGCGGCTTGTTCGAGGAGTTCGTGAATGTAGGTTTGGTAGGGCTTGTGCTGTTTGGCGGCGAGGCAGCGGAGGCGCGCGAGCACCTTCGGAGAGATCCGGATGGCGATCAGTTGTTTAGCGTTTCCAGTAGATGGGCGCCCCACACGGCGAGCAGGGCGGAGCTGAGCATCTGTCGCTTCGGGAATATCCGTCAGGTCGAGCATGCTATCCGGCATATGCCGCGCGTTCTTTGCGCGTTGCCTGGCGTGCGCTGATGATGCGAATCGTTTCTTTGTCATACTTCACTCGTCGGGTATAAACAACAAAGACGATCCGGCCGATAGGGGACAAACCGATTCGTACGGATCTAAGCTCCGACTCCGAGTGTTCAATGTCATCGTAGTCCAGTCCAGTCACGCTGATCTCCCAAGTATCGTAGTAGCGACCATTGCCGAATAGCCATACCTTGACAATCGACAATTCTTATTGTAGATAACCATAGTATGGCGAAGCCAAATGATCTGGTGCAAGGAACACTCGACCTTTTGATTCTCAAGACGGTCTCGCTCGAACCGAAGCACGGTTGGGCAATTGCCAAGCGCATTCAGCAAATCTCCGGTGAGGTGCTTCAGGTCCAGCAAGGATCCCTCTACCCGGCTTTACATCGGTTGGAACAGCGAGCGTGGATCAAGGCCAAATGGAAGGAAACCGAGACGGGAAGGCAAGCCAAATTTTATTCGCTGACCGCCGCGGGACGCGCACAGCTTGAGAAGGAAGCGGAGAATTGGAGTCGCTTGTCCGCAGCAATCAACCTGGTAGTAGAAACGACGTAGGAGTGAGATGTCATGTTGTGGGTTCAGCGATTCTGGCTCAGGTTGCAGACTTTATTCCGTCGGGATCGCGCTGCTCAGCGGTTAGATGATGAGATTCAGTTTCATCTCGAGCAGCAAATCATAGAGAACATCGCGGCAGGCATGAGCCCCGAACAAGCCCGTTATGCCGCCAAGCGGACTTTTGGCAATCCTACGATCCTGAAGGAGAAAACACGGGACACGTGGGGCTGGCGCTGGCTTGAAAACTTGTACGAGGACTTGCGCTACGGGCTGCGCATGCTATGGAAAAATCCCGGTTTCACAGCTACTGCTGTTCTTTCGCTGGCGCTGGGCATCGGCGCGAACACGGCCATCTTCAGCTTGATGGACGCGCTGATGCTGCGTTTGCTACCTGTGCGAGACGCGCAAAATCTGGTGCTGCTGCATATACAGTCGGACTTTAGTTTTTCGTATCCCATAGTTCGCGCCCTAGCGGAGCAGAGGGATATTTTTGACGGAGTTGCAGGCTTTAGCGGATGGGTTTTCAATGCAGATTCTCGAGGATCGATCGTTGCAGTGCAAGGGGCCGTAGCTACGGGAGGCTATTACGAGACACTCGGTCTGAATCCGACACTGGGCCGGTTCCTGACAGAAGATGATGATCGACCAGGCGCGCCTCTCGTCGCGGTGATCAGTTACGGGTATTGGGAACGACAGTTTGCCCAGGATCCGAGAGTTGTGGGACAGAGTTTCCGGTTAAACGGCGTCCCTGTCGAGATCATTGGGGTCAGTCCGCGGGGCTTCGTAGGCGCAAACGTAGGATCCATCGCAGATATCACGACGACGGTAGCCGCAGTGCCGCGCGTAGATCCGAGTAGCGCATCCCTGGTCGGCGCAGGGAATTTTTGGCTGCGCGTCTTGGCAAGGCCGAAAATGGGCGTTTCGGTTGCTGAAGCCAAAGCTCGTCTGGCGAGTGTTTGGCCTGGAATAGCGGAGCGAGCGATACCTGCAGATTGGCCGGCGGATCGAAGAAAGGCTTTGGCCGATGCGAGCTTCGAGTTTGCTGCTGGAGGCACTGGCTATACAACGCTCC
>WNFP01001876.1_pt1 | contig 18156 bp, 12 predicted proteins | sample 5400201 | NCBI WGS metagenome assembly WNFP01 (sample SAMN13153355, study PRJNA577476) | soil metagenome | isolation source: 115 cm saprolite under Madrone tree | place: USA:California | collected 2016-06-14 | reverse complement strand
TGTTCTACCGATGAATGCGGCTTGCTCGTGCAGAATGTTGACGATGAGATCGGGATTCAAGTGATAAAGGTGAACGAGAAACTCATCTGGATGCTGCACTTCGATATTCCAAGTGTCGAGCGCAGCGTCGGGGAAGTGCTGTAGGTTGAAAGTGACGATGGCCTCGGCTCCGCATTTCACGGCCGCTGCTATGACGTGACGATCTCCCGGATCATTCGTCATCAGTGCAACGAGAGTCTCAAAGCCCTCGACTCTGGCGTCAGCGAAGTGCCGGTTGAGTTCATTCAGCAGGTGGTCAACCTGCTCAGGAGAACGACCAAGCTTTTCGAGCAATGTACGCCGGAGTTCGTCTAGAATCTCGTTCGATCAACGCGGGAGATACATTCGCCTCTCGGCGCAACGGAGGAGCGTGTCGCGCAAGGAGGCGGGCACGAGCACGCAAGCATCGAGAACAACAGGAAAGTCCGCGGTCATCGGTCGAACTGGGCGCCCTTATTTGGGCAAGGGAAAATCGTCGTACGTTCCCTGGGCAACTTCTTCTTTGGCGATTCTCTCAATGGATTCTTTTCTCTGTTGATCTCGCCGCTTTCTGAATTCAAGAACGTCTTTCAAATATACCCTCCGGTGGGTCCCAGTCCTATGAAACGGGATTTTGTCATCATCGAGGAGCCGAACGAAAAACTGGCGTGAAACTCCCAAGAGATTCGCAGCGCGCTGTGTGGTGAGCTCTTGCATTTGCGGAACGATCGACACTGCTTTACCTTCTTGCATGATTTTCAGAACGCTAAGTAGGAGGCGGTAGACGGAATCCGGAATTTCGTGCCTCTGGTCGTCGGGGCCGACCAATGCGGCTCTCTGTCCGATCATCATTTGCGCTAGCTCCCGGACTTGTTCCTCTTCGGACTCCGCAATCGAAACTGGAAATGTAGACATCCCAACCTCCCCCACGCCAACCATTCGCTACAACTGCAACCATGATAGCACTTAATCGCTACAAGCGCAACTACAATAGCTTCCATCCGCCTAAGTGTAACAGTAACAAAGCACACACCTTAATTACCATCCTGCCAACGACCTCTGCAGCTCGTTCAGCGCATCTCTTCTGGGAGCTATGGAGAGCGTCCAGAATTTGCTTTGGCATAGTGTGTTATAGACACTAATATAGGTGTCACAAGGACACTAATGGAGGTGCTCACAATGCTCAGCTTCATGAAAGTGCCGCCGACAACCTACGTGTTCATCGAGGCAATACAGAGCGCAGGTGGAACGAAGCACATGGAAAGTCGCGTGTGCCTGTCAGCGTTTGATCACGCGAACACGGAGGTCATCTTACATGCGGTCGACCAAGCGCCGTGGCGAGACGAGGATACGGTTCAGGGGTTCGTGTATGAACGTAAAGACAGCAATCGACTCGCGCCGTCGGCGCGGAGCCTCAGCTTACGGCGTTTATGAGGGAGGTTCCTCGGGGTACCTTTTCTCAAGGTTTTTCCATCTCACCCCTGCCCCCCAGTATCCGACCAGTAGCAGGATGGGAACGGGAATGAGCCAGATGAAGACATCTCGCAAAGAGAGTGGATGAGCGGGATATTCGAACACCTCCACCGCTGCCATCACGATCAACCAAATCAGACCGCTCCACAGCATTTCCCAACGCTTCCTCTCCCACTCGGCGTAGCCTTCGAACATGCTGGGAAGATATCGCCGTTAGGTCGAGCCTGTCCAACCAGATTGTTCGACGAACGCGAGCCGCGCTGGATGAAGTCCCTCATCGAAGGATTGGTCAACTGTTGTTTTCACGGCTGAGGCCTTCAGCAAATTGCGGATGACGCGCCTCGGTTTGTTGCGTTAGTAACGGTAACTGGCGAAATAGCACCATTTCACAAGCTATCCCACTCGGGCGCTTGCCGTGCTTCGCGCCCACGCAGTCGCCCGCCCGGCGTCCGGTCTTGTTGCCAGGGTGTCCGGATTTGCCGCCCCCATAGCTATCCCCAACTTTCGTTTGACTTGCCCGAACGCAATCTCTAACATCCCGCTATTCACCTCACCTCGTACAATTATCGATCCGTACCCGGGAGCCCTATGCCTGCCAGAACCTCAGTGCGTTTCCCTTTCATCTTCCTCTTTCTGCTGACCGTCGGAATCGCTCTGCTGCTGGCCGTTGGCACCAGGCCCGTAGTGGCCGGGCCCAGGCAAATCGATCCAACCACCGACGCCCGCCTGAAAAAGGCGTATCGCTTCGAGCAGGATCGATGGACCTACGTTCATCTGGAAGGCTCGCCCTCTGAGATCGGATTTCAGCACGGGTATCTGCTGGCCTCGGAGATCGAGGATGCATTCCAAGCGGTGCGACTCGAAGACACGCGCGCAGCCGAACGGGACTGGAACTTCTTTCGCGCCGCTGCCCATACCATGCTATGGCCTCACATCGACGTTGAATACCAGAAAGAACTGCAAGGCATCGCCGATGGCCTGAAAGCGCATGGCAGCAATCTGGATGTTGATGACATCGTCGCGCTCAACGCGTTCATGGAGCTCCCTGACTACTACGTACCCTGGCTGAACCGCCAACAGAACAGGGCGGACGTTCCGAACCTGGTGGCTCCTGGCAATTGCAGCGCCTTCATCGCGACCGGCAGCATGACCCGGGACCATAAGATTGTTCTCGCCCACAACAATTGGACCAGCTACATCGAAGGCTCACGCTGGGTCATGATGTTCGACATCGTGCCGAAGGCCGGCAATCGCATTTTGATGGACGGTTTCCCGGGAGTGATTACCAGCGACGATGACTTCGGTGTGAATTCATCCGGCATCATGATTGCCGAAACCACGATCAGCAAGTTCAAAGGCTGGAATCCCGAGGGAAAGCCGGAATTTGTCCGATCGCGGAGAGCTTTGCAGTACGCCAACACCATCGACGACTACGTGCGCATCATCAAGGACGGCAATAACGGCGGCTACGCGAACGACTGGTTGATTGGCGACCGGAAGACGGGTGAGATTGCCTACCTTGAACTCGGCCTCAAGAACACACCTCTGTGGCGGACGAAGGACGGCTACTTCATCAGTTCCAACTTTGCTCGCGATGCCAAGCTCTTGGCCGACGAAACCACCTTCGACTCGAATGACATGATGTCTTCGCCCAACGCGCGAAGGGCGCGCTGGGAACAGCTCATGGCGCAATCCAAGGGCACAATCGACGTAGACATGGCGCAGCGGTTCATGGCCGACCACTACGATAGTTATGAGAAGAAAGAGCAGCCCAACGCGCGCAGTCTGTGCGGGCACGGCGAATCGATGCTCGGTCGCGACAGCCAATTCGAGTGGGACCCCTACCATCCGGGAGGAGCCGTCCAGGGAAAGGCAACCGACAGCGACATGGCCGCCAAGATGAGCCTGCGGGCGCGTGCGGGGCACCCCTGCGGTGCCGACTTTCTGGCTGCAGATTTTCTCGAGCATCATCCCGAATACTCATGGCAGAAGTCCGTGTTGAAGGACATGAGGGCGGGGCCGTGGACCACCTTCGTGGCGGGCCAGAAGGCACCTCGCTAAACTGTAACCTTGGGCTCCCCTGAGTTTAGAGCTTTCGCGTCGTCTGTTCTCAGCGGCTGCCTGTTTCCAGCTCTTTCAGCACTTGCTCCGGCGTCCACCCGATTTCCCGGAAGTGGCGGATGCTTGCCGAATCGTGCCGCTTTGCCATGCGCTGACCGGTTTGGTCGCGAACCAGGTCGCAGTGATAGTAGCGGGGGACTGAGCACTCGAGGGCGCGAGATAGCAGGAGCTGTCGGGCCGTGGATTTCAGCAGATCTGCGCCCCGCACGACTTCGGTGATCTTCATTGCAACATCATCAACCACCACCGCCAGCTGATAGGCGGGCACGTCATCCCGCCTCCAGACCACGAAGTCCCCGAAATCGCGTCCGGCGACGAAGCTTTGTGGGCCCTGTTTTCCGTCCGTAAAACAGATCGCATCCCCGTCGGGTACGCGAAAACGCCAGTTGACACCCTTGGGCTCAGCAAAGGTCGGGGCATCGGATCGGGATCGGCAGCGTCCCGGATAAACCGGTTCGTCATCGGCGTCATTCGGCGCCGTCGCCGCCTGCGCGAGGTCTCGACGTGAACAGGTACATGGGTACATCCATCCGCCATCTCGTAGCTCGCGCCAAGCCTTCCGATAATAGGATCTTCGCTCGCTCTGGGAGTAAGGCGCCGAGGGCCCGCCGCAATCAGGACCTTCCTGCCATTCCAGGCCCAGCCAGCGCAAGTCTTCGAGCATCGCATCGACAAATTCGCCGCGACACCTCTGCAGGTCAAGGTCCTCATTGCGCAGAATAAGAGTTCCGTCGGACTCGCAGGCGCGCTGAGCGGCTATCAGAAAGGTGCGCGCATGTCCGAGGTGCAGGAAGCCGGTAGGAGACGGCGCCAGACGTCCGCGGTATCCGCCCTTGGCAGCAATTCTGTTCACGCTAATAGCGATCGTCGACCTTACTCACGAAGCGCCACTCCAGATGCCGGCTCCATCACCATCGGGCCTGATTGTGCGCCGCCCAAATCCCCTTCCCAGCGTGCCACTACGACCGTGGCAAGGCAATTCCCCAGGACGTTCACCGAAGTCCTGGCCATATCCATAAGTTGGTCAATGCCCAGCAGGATGAACACCGGTTCAACCGGCAGGCCAAACGATCCGACCGTTCCGAGCAGAATGACGAGCGCCGCACGTGACACACCCGCCACACCCTTGCTCGTGAGCATCAGCGTCAGCATCATGAGGATTTGTTGTTCCAGGCTGAGATGTACACCGGCCGCCTGCGCCACGAAGATGGACGCCAGCGACAGATAAAGGGTGCTGCCGTCCAGGTTGAAGCTGTAGCCGGTGGGCATGACGAAGGCGACCACCTCGCGTGGAACTCCAATTTCCTCCATCGCCTCCATGGCACGCGGCAACGCGGCTTCGGAACTCGCCGTACCGAATGCAATCGAGACCGGCTCCGCGACCGCGGCCACGAACTTTTTCAGCGGCACCTTCGCGAGAAGGGCGATCGGGAGCAGGACACCCAAAACAAAGACAACCAACGCCACGTACAGGGTTGCAAGCAGTTTTGCAAGATTGAGCAGAATACCCATCCCGGTGGTTCCGACCGTGTACGCGATTGCAGCACCGACGCCGAACGGTGCAAGATACATCACGATATTGGTGAACTTGAACATCGTTTCCGCGAGACTCTCGGTCAACCCCAGCAGCGGACGGCGGCGCTCCTCACGCACCATCGCCAAGGCGATGCCGAAAATGATGCTGAAAACGACAACTTGCAGCACCTGTCCCTCGGCCACGGATTTCGCAAGATTCTCGGGAAAAACGTGCAGAATGGTATCGCCTGCACTCACCCTCTGCACCTGGAGTGATTCGCCAGTGACCGCTGGCAGCTTCGCACCCACTCCCGCTTTGCTGACGTTAATGGCCACCAGTCCGATCACCAGCGCGAGAGTCGTGACAACTTCGAAGTAGACGATCGCCTTGATCCCCATTCGCCCGACCTTCTTCAAATCAGAATGGGAGGCAATGCCACTCACCAAAGTGGCAAAAAGAAGCGGCGCGATGATGGTCCGGATCAAGCGTAGAAAAATCTGGCTGATCACGCGAAGATTGACTGCCACCTGGGGCCAGTCGTGCCCGATCGCCGCTCCGGCCAACATAGCGAACAGAATCCAGGTCGTGAGGGAACGCTGGTAAAGGGAGTACACGGCAAATGCCGAGATCGCGATCCAGCGCGCCGCGAGCAACAACCCGGAGGGCAGAGGGGCTGCGACCTGGCTCACCAGACTGAGAAGTCCGCTCAGTCCAATCGCCGCGATCGTTGCCACAAAAAAACGTTGTTTCATCGCCGGACTCGCAGAACCCTCGTGCCCAAGGATTGTAGACGAGGAAACCGAGGCACCCACATGCGACCCTGGAAAGGACGCGCTCCGGGAACCGCGCCAATCCGCTTCTGGTCTGCACCCTTTAAGGTGCAGCGCTTATGTCAGAAAGTCCTGGTCCCAGAGCCGGCAAAATGCGCTAGAATTCCACCCGCTCTCTCAGAGGATCAAAACTGGAAGCGGTGCTGCTCTTGTCCCAGGATTGCGGATTCCTTCCAGCTCAAGAACCGAATCTCGATTCCCGGATCCAACCGAAGCAGTCCGCCGGGTCAACGATAACAGGAGGACTCCTATGGCAACAGCTCCCACAATCGAAATGCACAGCAAAGTCGCGGAATTCATCTCCAAGCCCCGCAAGATGCTCATCAACGGCAAGTGGGTCGAAGCAGCGTCGGGAAAGACCTTTCCTACATACAATCCGGCTACCGGGGAGGTATTGGCTCGTGTAGCCGAAGGCGATCGGGAAGATATTGATCGTGCCGTCAAGGCCGCCCGCGCCGCCTTCGAGACCGGCCCGTGGTCGAGACTCACGGCCTCTGAGCGCGGACGCCTGGTATGGAAGCTAGCAGATTTGATGGAACAGCACCTGGAGGAGTTTGCCGAACTCGAAACGCTCGACAACGGCAAGCCACTCAAGGTGGCACGCGCCGCCGACGTCCCCCTCGCGGTGGATTTGTTCCGCTACATGGCCGGCTGGGCGACCAAGATCGAGGGCAATACGATCCCCATCTCGGTTCCCTACACACCGGGCGCGAAGTACCTCGCCTACACCCTGCGCGAACCCATCGGAGTGGTGGGCCAGATCATTCCCTGGAACTTCCCGTTGCTGATGGCTGCGTGGAAGCTTGGACCGGCCCTGGCTACCGGTTGCACGGTGGTTTTGAAACCCGCAGAACAAACTCCTTTGTCGTGTTTGCGGCTCGCAGAGTTAGTCCAGGAAGCTGGCATTCCGGACGGGGTCGTGAATGTTGTGCCCGGCTACGGTGAAACAGCCGGTGCCGCTCTCGCCGCTCATCCAGACGTCGACAAGATCGCATTCACCGGGTCGACCGAGGTGGGGAGGCTCATTCTCCAGGCTGCTGCGGGCAACCTGAAGAAGGTGTCGCTAGAGTTGGGCGGAAAATCCCCCAACGTCGTATTCGGTGACGTGGATCTGGACGCCGCCATTGCGGGCTCGGCCAGCGCCATCTTCTTCAACCACGGTCAATGCTGTTGCGCCGGTTCACGGCTCTACGTGGAGCACGGCATTTTCGACAAGGTCGTCGAAGGTGTGTCGGCGAAAGCCGCCAAAATCCGCGTAGGCCCGGGGTGGGAATCATCCACCGACATGGGGCCCCTCGTTTCCGAAGAGCAACTCAAGCGGGTTTGCGGTTACCTTGAATCGGGATTCGCCGACGGTGCGAAAGCCGTCGTAGGTGGCAGCCGGCAGGGCGACAAGGGATACTTCGTCAAGCCGACGGTACTGGTGAACACCGACGAGAAGATGAAAGTTGTGCAGGAGGAGATCTTCGGACCGGTGGTAACCGCTATTCCGTTCAAGGATCCCTCCGATCTGGTCGCCCAGGCGAATGACTCGGTCTACGGTCTGGCTGCCGGAATCTGGACGCGAGACATCCAGAAGGCTCACCGGCTGGCGGCTCAACTGCGTGCCGGAACCGTCTGGATCAATTGCTACAACATTTTCGACGCTGCCCTGCCTTTCGGCGGATACAAGCAGTCAGGCTGGGGACGAGAAATGGGACACGACGCCCTCGAACTTTACACCGAAGTGAAGGCCGTCTGTACTGCGCTGTAAACAAGATTTGCTGCGACTGGAAGGGGAGCGTCAGCTCCCCTTCTGTTCGTTCAGAAATGGCTTCAGACCGGTGCGGGAAGTTCAGACCGTTGCCGCAGTTCGTGTTTCGGACCGCCGAGCGACGAGAAACCTCTCAACCTCGTCCTGATCTTCGCCAGATTTTGTGGAGAGCCTGAACACCGGCATCCCTGCACGAGGGCCTGAATGCTCGCCGCGGTTGCCTCCCAATCGAACCCCACTGCTTCGGCAAGTCGTCACCCCCACAATCTGCCCCACGCAGCGCAGCTCAAGCGTTGGCTCCGGGTACGGCGGGGATGCGCCGCTCCGACTGACTCTGTGCACCTTCCCTGACTGACTGCTGACCAGCGGTCAGCGAAGTGATCAACCGCAGGCAAAAGAAAGCGGGAGACGGTGCAGGTGAACGACTCATCCGCTCGCAAAGCCATCGGGACACACACCCGCCTGCCCGCACTCGCCCACACCGTCCGTTTCCGAGGCTGGGTCCCTTCGTACCATAGCGACGGGGTGGGTGCAAGACAGCTACCGCGTGGGACTACGCTTTGTAAACGGTACCCACAGTTGAAACAGAATGCACGCTGGTTGCTTGTTAAACTTTTACGAAGTCCTCAAGGAATCGACTCATGCCTCAGAATGGCAACGGAACGAACAACGAGCGGATCGGCCGGCCCGGCGATCCATGTGTCATGGTCATTTTCGGGGCATCGGGTGACCTCACTCGCCGAAAGCTGATTCCCTCGCTGTACAACCTTGGAAAACATCAACTTCTGTCGCGCGAGTTTGCAGTCGTGGGGGTTGCGCGCGACGCCATGTCCACCGAGGAATTTCGCGCCAAGCTCAAACAGGATCTTCAGCAATTTGCCGATGTGGAACTCGATCCTGACCTGCGGGAGTGGTTCGAGCGCCGCATGTACTACCTGACGGGAGAGTTCGGCGACCAAAATACGTTTCAACAGCTCAAAGACCTGTTGCTGAAGATCGACACCGATCACGCCACTCACGGGAACTATTTCTTCTACCTCGCAATCTCTCCCACCTTCTTCGGCCCTGTGGTCGAGCAACTCAGCACCGCGGGCCTGATGACCGAAGAAAATCAGCACTGGCGGCGCGTGATCGTCGAAAAACCCTTCGGACGTGACCTGGAGTCTGCGAAAGCGCTGAACAAACAGCTGCTCAGAGTTGCCGACGAATCGCAGATCTACCGCATCGACCATTACTTGGGAAAAGAAACCGTCCAGAACATCATGGCGTTTCGCTTCGCCAACGGCATCTTCGAGCCGATCTGGAACCGCCGCTACATTGACCACATCCAGATCTCGGTGGCGGAAACCGTCGGCGTGGAACTGCGCGGGGGCTACTACGATCAGGCTGGTGCCTTGCGCGACATGGTGCCCAATCACATCATGCAACTCATCAGCCTCACTGCCATGGAACCGCCGATTTCATTCCATGCCGACGCTGTGCGCGATGAGCAAGCCAAGATCCTGCATGCGATTCAGCCACTCAGTTCAGAAGAAGTGTTGAGCCGCACAGTCCGCGGCCAGTACGGAGACGGCGAACTGCTCGGGCAACGTGTACCCGGGTACCGCTCAGAAGCCGGCGTCCCCCCTGACTCACGCACCGAAACCTATGTCGCCATGAAGCTTCAAATCGACAACTGGCGCTGGGCGGGAGTGCCTTTCTACGTCCGCACCGGAAAGCGCCAGTCAGCGCGCAACACCCACATCGTGATTCAGTTTCGCCAGGCTCCTTTCGTTCTCTTCCGCGATACCAGCGTCGAGAACCTCATGCCCAATCAACTGGTTCTTCACATCCAGCCGGAAGAGGGCATTTCCCTGCGCTTTGCCGCGAAAACACCGGGGCCGATCATGCGCCTGGGAACCGTCGACATGGATTTCGAGTATTCGGACTACTTCGGCAAACAGATCAGCACCGGCTATGAGCGCCTTCTCCACGACTGCATGGTGGGCGACGCCACGCTGTTCCAGCGCGCAGACATGGTTGAGGCGGGTTGGACTGTGGTGAGCCCGATGCTCGACATCTGGAAGGCGCTGCCGCCGCGCAATTTCCCCAATTACGCAGCCGGCGCCTGGGGCCCGAAGGAAGCCGACGCACTCCTCGAGCATGACGGCCGCCACTGGCGGAACTTCGAGAAGTAGCGCGTTACTTGGTCTTCATCACGTACACGCCATCCTAGTCCGACTCGCGCGCAGGTTCCACGAAGTCGAGTGCCCGCTGCAGGAAACTCTGCGTCGGACCGTCGTCCGACTGACCAAATCTGCAGTCGCCTCAGACAAAAACTTCTGACGCATCGACAAATCGCGGTAACAGACTCCCGGTTAATACATCGATATCCATCAATACTCAGAGGGACGATTACCATCGTCGACCCAGGGGGACATGCGACGCTCATGAACTACGGTGTCCTTGTCGCCACCGAGTTTGCCCGTTAATCTCCATCCACTGCTTGTCGAACCACCTCGACCCTGTACCACCAAGGAGCAAGCGCTCTTCGGCAATCCAAGTTGTTCATGCTGAGCCATACGTGTGTTCCGTCCGAATGGACCGAACACCTAACGAAAATGCATCCTTCGTCCCCCTCGGTCTTGCAGCGCGCCATGCGATGCCGAAGAAAGGAAGCAACAGTGGAGCAAAGAAAGTTTCTGTCTGAGTCTGAAACCACGCTGGCCACCGCGGCCTTCATGGTAAAACGCTGTCCTGGAACACAATCTAGAAAACGACCGGCGGTTTTGAACTGGTGCATTGCATTCATTGCAGTCTCCTTCATTTTCATCTCAGTTCATGCAAACGCCACCAGCAACGGCATCTCCGGCTTTTCCGGGATGAACGGCTCTACCTGCACCTCCTGCCATAGCAGCGGCACAGCCCCCACGGTAACGTTCAGCGGACCCACTTCAGTGACCTCGGGTTCGGTCAATTCCTATACCGTGACGGTCACCGGGGGAGCCTCCGGCAATGGCGGTCTGGATGTGGCTGCCTCAGCCGGAACGTTCACCGCCGGAACCGGCACAAAAGTCCTGGGCGGCGAAATTGTCCACAGTTCCCCCAGCAGCACCAAAACCTGGACCTTCAGTTGGACTGCGCCCACCGTCACCGCCAGCACGACCGCAACCTTGTATGCGGCCGCGATCGATAGCTATGGCGGCGGTACCGGAACAGTGCAGCAGGCCATCACGGTCACGGCCGCGGCAACCAAGCCCACACTGACCGCGAGCCCCGCGAGCTTGTCATTTAGCTATCCAAGTGGCGGAACGGCTCCAGCCGCTCAAAGTGTCTCAGTATCCAGCAGCGGCTCCGCCATCAGCTACACGGTATCCACCTCGGCGACCTGGCTCACCGCGACGCCCGCCAGCGGCAGCACGACGGGCAGCGTAAGCGTCTCCGTCAGCCCGGCAAGCCTGGCCGCAGGAACCTACACTGGCAGCGTGACGCTCACTTCCTCGGGCGCTTCGAACAGTCCTAAAACGATTCCAGTGACGTTGACAGTCACCGCGGCATCCCTGCCCACCTTGACCGCCGCGCCCGCCAGCCTGTCCTTCACCTACCAGACCGGCGGCACCACACCCGCCGCGCAGGCCGTAGCTGTCACCAGCAGCGGCAACGCCGTGAGCTACACCACCGCGACTTCCGCAACCTGGTTGTCGGCCACACCCGCAAGCGGCAGCACACCTGGCAGCGTCAGCGTGTCTGTCAATCCGACGGGTCTGGCAGCCGGATCCTACTCGGGTTCAGTCACGCTCACCTCCTCGGGCGCTTCCAACAGCCCGAAGATGGTTCCAGTGACGTTGACGGTCACTTCGACATCGCTACCAACCCTGACCGCGAGCCCAGCGAGCCTGTCGTTCACCTACCAGAGTGGTGGCGCAACTCCAGCCGCCAAGATTGCGAACCTCAGCAGCAGCAGCGGCAGCTTGAGCTACACCGCTGCCGCGTCGGCCGAATGGCTCACCCTAACGCCGGCGAGTGGCAACACGCCGGGCAGTCTCAGCATTGGCGTCAATCCCACCGGGCTAACCACGGGTACCTACAACGGGACTGTCACGGTGACGGCTTCGGGTGCGTCCAATTCTCCGCTAAAAATAGCGGTGACGCTGGCCGTGACCGGAGCTTCCACGGGCGCATCACTCAACCTCACGCCCGGCAATCTCACCTTCAACTACGCCTCGGGAAGCACTGCTTCCGGCAGTCAGAACATTGCGATTGCCAGCACCGGCAGCGCGTTGAACTTTACGGCGGCGGCGACGGGCGGAGCATGGCTGACCATCAGTCCGGCTAGCGGCTCGACACCGGCAACCGTTAAGGTAAGCGCGAATCCCACCGGCCTTGCCGCCGGCACCTACAACGGAATGATCACCATCACCGCAAGCGGCGCTGCCAACAACCCGCAGACGGTGCCGGTGAAGCTGGTCGTCAGCAACCAAGGTTCGGGTCGGCTGCGCATTTGGCCGCCACGAGCCGTGTCCTTCAACTACCAGCCCGGACAATCCGATCCGGCGCCGAAGAACATCCGCGTGCTAAGCAATGGAGCGCCTATGAGCTTCACTGCTTCTGCTCTGGGTGGAACCTGGGTCTCGGTGACTCCTTCGGGAGGCACGACGCCTGGATCGCTCGGCATCTCGGTCAACGCCACGGGGCTGGCACCGGGCACCTACACAGCGACGGTGAAGATCTCTGCTCAGGGTTCGACCGGCCTGTCCGTGCCGGTAGTCCTTAGAGTCGTCTCCGGCGATGATGGCGGTGGCGATGACGGCGAAGATGGGGGCGGCGGCGGCAGCGGAGGTGGCGACGATAGCAGCCACCACGCCATGCCGTATGCCTACGATCCGGCCGGAACAAACTCGGTTGCGGCTACCTGGGTCGATGGGACCGGAGCCTCAAACACAACTCCAACCGACACCCGGCAGCAGGGCTTGTTGCTCTCAAAGACCAGCGCCGCGTCCAATCAGGTGCAAGCTGGCGTCGTGATCAGCAATGTCGAAGGCATCGCGCTCACCGAACTCGGATTCGACATCCGGACCGGTGGCCAGTGCACGGCCAAGAGCCCGCGCTTCGTGGTCGTCACCAGCGACGATGTCGTCCACAAAGTCGGGTGCAGCACCGGTACGTCCCAACCAGCACCGGCAGCGGGATGGACGCGTCTGCGCTTCGATCCCACCAACCCGGCCCAAACCGCAGCGGCCATCCCCGCCGGAACCAAGGTGAAGAGCATCTACCTGGTTCTCGACGACGGTCCGGAAACCGGCGCCAGCATGGTCATGCTGGACAACATCAACATCAACGGCACCTTCATCGGCAAGCAGTAACTAAGTCGACGATCGACCAACACCCGGGCCGGCTCACTCTCAGTGAGTCGGCCCGGATTATTTTTGGTCGCCATTTCTCCGGCGAGACGCGGATGGATGGCCCGCGCGAGGTTTCCTTGCCGCCGGAAACAAGCGGAGTCGGCGGCCAGAATACGGCCCCTCGAACCCGCCCCATCCGTGCGGGAACCCCATCCTGGACAACTCGCCGAAGCACGTGAGATTCGTTCCAGGGCACGCCTGCACAGGCCGCGGAGAAACTCGCGAACGAGGGCCGCGCCGTCAAACGGCGGGCGCTTCAGCTTCAGCGCCGCGGAAAGCCGCCGAATCAATGCCGGGTTCAGCCCCAGAGGTCGTGTTTTGCCTGGAATGAGGTTTTCCTGAGCGGGTTTATGCGTGCCGCGCCCGCCCTGGCTATATGAATGCGTTTTCAGGGTCTGCCATCATGCGACCGTTTCGGCACCCTTCTGTCGGCGATATCTGCCGGACAGTGCAAACGCAACGAATTACTCTTGCCGCTGTTCCTGCCGACATGCTGTACTACTAAGGTAAGACCTCCCTTCTCAGGATTTCCATGAGTCTGATTGTCATGAAGTTTGGTGGCACTTCTGTCGGCAGTGCCGAAAGAATTCGCCAGGCCGCGAACATCGTGCAGCAGCATGCCCGGCGGGGCCACCAGGTCGTCGTCGTGGTGTCTGCAATGTCAAAGGTGACAGACCTGCTGCTGAGCATCCTCAACTGTGCCCGCCTCGGAAAACGAAAGGAAACCGAGGACGGCCTCCAGCAGCTCCGGGCCCGACACGAGCAAGCCTTGAACGAACTCTGTCGTGGCGAGAGCCTCCAGTCGGTAACGGCGGAGGTCCAGGCCACACTCGACCGTATCCAGGAATTCTGCTCGGCCCTGCTGCTGCTCGGCTCGGCCACTCCCCAGGTGATGGACATGGTCCTCCCCTTGGGTGAGCAGATATCCGCCCGCATGTTCGCCGCCTGCCTGGACGCGTTAGGTGCCAAAGGCGTATTCATCGATTCCGCCCGAGTGCTCGCCACCGATGACAAGTTCGGCGATGCGACCCCCGACATGGACGCAACTCGACGCCAGTGTGCTGAAGTCCTGCGGCCCTTGCTCGAGAACAAGCAGATTCCTGTGGTCATGGGTTACAGCGGCGCCGCCCCGACCGGACAAGTCACGACTCTCGGACGAGGCGGCTCCGACTATTCCGGCACCATTCTGGGCGCGGCGATGGACGCCGACGAGGTCTGGATCTGGACTGACGTCGATGGCGTGCTGACCGCCGATCCTCGCGTCTGTCCCGATGCCATCACCCTTCCCGAAATCACATTCGCCGAGGCCATCGAGCTTTCCTACTACGGTGCGAAGGTCATCCACCGCAAAGCCATTCTGCCAACCATGCAGCGTGGCATTCCGGTCTGGATCAAAAATTCGTTCAAGCCCGAAGTGCCTGGCACCAAGATCGTCGAGTCACTGCCCCCGAGCAATCGTCCTGTGAAGGCCGTCACGGCGGTCTCTCAGGCGTCTCTGGTGACGGTGACCACGCGCCGCGATGTTCACTTCGCCGAAATCTTCGGTCGCCTGTTCCTCCGTATGGGCCACGAGCACGTCGACGTGCTCTTCTCGACGCAGTCATCCTCCGAGGATTCGCTGGGCTTGGTGCTTCGCGAAGCCGATACCGAGCGTGTCGTGCATGCCCTGCAGAGACTGTTTCGCACAGAACTGAAGCACGGCGTGCTGAACCCGGTCACGGTTCATCGCGATATCGCGGTGATCGCCGTGTTGGGCTCCGACATGAAAGGAACATGCGGCATTCTCGGACGCCTGTTTTCCGTGGTCGCCAAAAATAACGTCAGCGTAATCGCCGTCGCCCAGGGCGCAAGCGAGTTGAACATCTGTTTTGCCGTCACCTCCGCGCGCGTCGACGACGTGGTGCGCGCGGTGCATCAGGAGTTCCTGAGCCCGGGCGCTACCTCCGCAATGGCACAATCCGGATCACTAGGCGATTAACGGGAACTGTCCCAACTTCTTATGAAACGAGTGCGAGTCGGAATTGTTGGTTTTGGCACCGTCGGTCGCGCCACCGCCGACATCATCTCAAAGCACGCGGATCTGATCGAACAGCGCTCCGGCATCCGGCTCGAGATCACCGTCGTCTGCCGTCGTTCCGCCATCGCGCGCGAGCATGTCCCTCCGGGAGCAAAGGCTGTTACAGATTGGAAGCAATTACTCGCCGACCCCCACGTCGACGTGGTCGTCGAGACCATGGGCGGGACGGGCGCCTCCCGGGAACTGCTGCGCGCCTCTCTCGAACAAGGCAAGCCCGTGGTGACCGCCAACAAGAATCTTCTCGCCGAACACGGAGACGAACTCTTTTCTCTCGCAGCGGCCCACAATCTGCCCATCGGCTTTGAAGCCAGCGTCGCCGGTGGCATCCCCATTCTGCGCGTGATTCACGAATCGACCGCTGGCGACCAGTTACGCTCCGTCCACGGCATCCTGAACGGCACCGCAAACTACATCCTCACCCAAATGGAAACCCGCGGCATCGAATTCGATCAGGCCCTGGACGAAGCGCAGCAAGCTGGCTTTGCCGAAGCCGATCCCTCGTTCGACATCGACGGCCAGGACGCGCGTGACAAACTCTGCATCCTCGCGCGTATGGCCTTCGAGGGTCGCTTGAGTGTTTCGAAAATCCCCACCTTCGGCATTCGCCACGTGCGCGCCATCGACATCCATTCCGCTACTCGCCTCGATAGCACGATTCGCCTGGTTGGTTCGGCCGAGCAGACCGAGAACGGCCTGGAAGTCGCGGTTCGCCCATGGCTCGTCAGCCGGCGCTCGATGCTGGCCAAAGTCGAAGGCGTCAACAACGCCGTATTCCTGGTCGGAGACAAAATCGGCACGCAGATGTTCTATGGCAGAGGAGCCGGCGGCGATGCCACGGGCTCAGCCGTGGTTTCCGACCTGATCGAAATCTCGCGCGATCTGGCCGCCGGCCAGCTCAGCGCCAAAAACATTTCCGGCTTCCTCAATTCACACCAACTCGAGCTCTGTTCGAATCCCCGCCCCGTCGCCTGGTACCTCCGCCTCACCGTAAAGGATCAGCGCGGCATCGTGGCGCGGGTTGCCGAGGTCATCGCCCGCGAAGCCATTAACATCGACTCCCTCGAGCAGGAGCCGCACCTTCCGAAGGACCGGGTCTCGTTCGTCATCACCGTGGAACCGGTGTCGGAACCTGTAATCCGACGAGCGGTCGACACCATCAACGCCTTTGATTTTATGGTGGAGCCAGTCCTGCTCCTGCGCATCGAAGAATAGCCGGAGCCAGCCGGGAACATCCCTGAAACCCTAGCTTTACCGAAAAGCACCGTAAAGCCCCTTTGCCTCAGGCATGGGGATATGACGCGTATTTGCGAAGCGAAGTTTTGCTTGCATTCGATTGCTGCCCGTGGCCATATTCTTGGTAGGGCGCTCGAAGGATATCAATCGAACCACAACGTCGTGTATTCCAGCAAGGTTCATTGCGTCTGGACACCAAAGTATCTGCGCTCCGTGCTGGTTGGACTGATTGCAATCCGTTGCGAACAGATCATGAGACAAGTCGCAGCCAAATATCAGGCAGAAATCCTCGCTTTAGACATCATGCCCGACCATGTGCATGTTCTCGTCGAAGTGGACCCGCAATTCGGTATTCATCGGCTCGTCAAGATTCTCAAAGGCGTTTGGTCGCACAGCTTGCGGCAAGAGTTTCGCACCCTAAAATCTCGGCTGCCTACACTGGGGACGAACCGCTATTTCGTATCCACCGCGGGGGGAGCACCCCTGGCGGGCATTCAACCATAGGTTGAAAATCAGAAAGACGTTTAAATATCGCCTGTATCCCAACCGCAAGCAGCGAGAAAGCCTGCTCGCCACCTTGGAGGTCTGCCGCCATTTGTACAACGACGCACTCCAGGAGCGCCGGGAAGCGTGGAAAGTGTGTCGAACGTCCGTCACGTTCGCCCTGCAGTCGGCGCAGTTGCCGGCCTGCAAAGAAGCCGATGCGGGGATGCAAACTGTGTATGCTCAGGTACTCCAGGACGTGCTGCATCGGGTGGAAAAAACCTATCAGGCGTTCTTTCGCCGGGGCAAGGGATTTCCCCGTTTCAAGGAAAAGGCTGGTTTGATTCCTTCACCTATCCCCAGCTTGGTTTCAGCGTGAATGGCGGTCAAATATCGTATCGAGGATTGCCAATGTTAAAGTCAAGCTGCACCGACCACGGGCAGGTGAAGTCAAGACACTCACCTTAAAAAACGAAGGTGGCAAATGGTATGCCTGCTTCTCCTGCATGGTGGACGTAGAGCCTTTGCCGGTCCATGATTCAGTGGTTGGCATTGATGTGGGCTTGGAATCCTTCGCCGTCACCAGTGATGCGGAAATCACGAGACAACCCACGTTATTATCGGAGGACACAAGAGGGCACAAAAGCAATTGCGCCGTAAGCAACGTCATGTGTCTCGCTGTATGAAACGTTCTTCGGGCTGGCGCAAGGCCTGTAGGCTCACCGCCAAGCTGCACCGCCATGTGTTCCATCAACGCCATGATTTTCAACACAAACTATCCCGTGAACTGGTGAACCACTACGGTCTGATCGCCGTGGAAGATTTAAATGTCAAGGGCTTAGCAGGCGGTATGCTTGCCAAATCGGTACACGATGCCGCATGGTCCTCCTTTATCCGAAAGCTGCTCTGTAAGGCTGAAAGTGCCGATCGAGTGCTGGTGAAAGTAGACCCGAGAGGAACCTCTCAACCATGCCCTGGTGGAAAGCCTGCTCCCAAGAACCTTTGGAATCGGCTCCATCAGTGTTCGCGTGGTCTAAACACAACCCGAGACCACGCCTCGGCATTGGAAATTCTACGGCGCGGACTGCGCCTAAGAGCCGAAACGCCTGCCATAACGGGCGTGGCTCTTAAAACTCCTAGCTTTAGCTTTGGGGCGTAGTCACCGATTGTCCTTGACTCCATCGCGCGGAACAGGTTACAAAACATGGAACCGTCGCCGTGTCTTATGCTGACCTCAAAGGCCAATCCGAATCGAATTCGACCCGACAACG
>WNFP01023779.1_pt1 | contig 18158 bp, 17 predicted proteins | sample 5400201 | NCBI WGS metagenome assembly WNFP01 (sample SAMN13153355, study PRJNA577476) | soil metagenome | isolation source: 115 cm saprolite under Madrone tree | place: USA:California | collected 2016-06-14 | reverse complement strand
CAGGCGACGAGGTTGGACGGAAATGGTGGAGCTTCCCGATCTGCCCGCGAGCCGGCGAGCGCCGCTTCTCAATCATCGGCAAACGGACGTAAGGCGGCTGAGTTTGTCAGCGAAGACGACGTGAAGAGGGCGATTCAAAAAGGCGAGAAGATTTACGTCGGCCCGCGCACCATCATCACTCCTTCGGCCCGTGACATCGGCGATCCGGCGGAGGTGTTTGCAAAGATCTAGAACGTCAGTAGTCAGTAGTCCGTTGTCAGTTGCAACGGAAAAGCCGCTGACTACCAACGACTCACAACTGACATGTTTTTAGGCAAAGTCGTCGGCACAGTCTGGTCAACCAAGAAGTCGCCCGATCTCGAGGGCGTCCGCTTTCTCGTCGTCCACCCATACGATCTGGATCATGAGCCCACGAAGAACATAGTCGTGGTGGCCGACCGTCTCGGTGCGGGACCCGGAGAGACGGTGATGTGTGCGTTTGGCAAAGCAGCGCGTACCGCGATTGGAAACCAGGACATGTCGATTGAAGCAGCCGTGGTCGGCATCGTCGATCGAGTTGACCTAACCGATAGCAATTCAGAAGAGCTGCGCGGGGCCGCCCGCAACCTTGCTCGGGACAACGGACGACGCTGAACAATCAGGGATTAGCCGCGAAAAAGCATAGAAGCACAAATGTGCCAGGTTGGTTTGATTCATTCGCCCCGCGCCGTCAAAATCGGAGCAGTACAGAACCGGGAGCGGTAGCAACCGGGTCAAAGGCTCAACTAACCACATGGTTGAATGGCTGGATCCCGTCGCTACCGCTCCGGGTTCTGTACCAACTCTTTGCGTCTCATGTGCTTCTTTGTGGCTATTCTTTCAACCGTACCTAGCAGTCGATAATGGCTAACGAAGAGCTTATCTATCGCATTACTCGCGCAATCTATCACCGCCTCGGGTCGGCTGCGGATGAGAGTGCAGTCGAGCAATTAGTCACCGACATCTTCCAGACAGTCGAGCCCGCGCTGGCTAAGAACGGTGCGGGTTCAGCTTCGATCTCGAATTCCGGCCTAGGCGAGACGGCCACGCGTGAAGGCGCCTCCGACCGTCTGGTCATTTCGGTCTTTGGAATGGATCATCCGGGTATCGTAGCGGGCGCTGCCCAAATCCTGGCCGAGGCAGGTTGCAGCATCGTCGATATCAATCAAACGGTCGTGCAGGGAAAGTTTGCGATGGTGATCATTGCCAACACCTCGCGCTCTCAGTTGTCAGTTACTGAGCTGAAGGATCGTCTTCGTTCCGAAGGCGAAAAACTGGGTGTACACATCTATGCGCAGCGTGAAGACTTGTTCAATGCGATGCATCGCATCTAGGCATTGCCGATTTTCGATTGAATTAACCACAGAGGACACAGAGAAGAACAAGATTCTAATGAACTGACATCTCGTTCTTGTCTTAGCTCTCTGTGCCCTCTGTGGTAGAACCACTTCTTATGCAGCCAGAAATCTCAACTCGTTGTTCATCGTGCGGCGCGGCGGTTCGCGAACCGGCAATGTTCTGTCCGGAGTGCGGCAAACCAATGGCGCTCGCTTCGACCCGGGCACAGTCGCCTGCCGCGGCTGAGATATCCCCGCCCGCTTCGGCGCCGGCGGCCATAACGGAACCCGTTGCGGCGCACGAAACACAATCGACGCCAGAACCAGTTGGGCCCGCTGGCCCAAAGGCAGATGTCGCCACAGCCGCAAACAAACCAGACAAGCCCGCTGAACCAGGAGTCCCACATGGTGCGCGGGAGCGAGCCAGAGAAGGATTGCACCGCGCTTCCAGCGTCGCGCGCGGAGCGATCGAAGACAACGTAAAGCGCGTAGAAAAAATACATCACGTTTCCACCGCCATGATTGAGGAAGCTCACTACGATTCGAGCCTGCGCTTCGTGCTGGTAGCTCTGGGACTGTTTGTCGTCTTCATTGTTCTGCTGGTGCTCAGCAAAGTGATGGGATAGGAATGCAGAGGTCAGAGATCGGAGGTCAGAAGTCAGATGCAAATCACATCTGTTCTGACCTCTGACTTCTGACTTCGGACCTCCGTTCTTATGGAATACACCCAGGCCGAAATCCTGCAAACCGTGCGCATGACCGAGATGGAGCATCTCGACATTCGCACAGTTACGCTCGGCTTGAGCTTGCGCGATTGCGCCTCCGATTCGATCGCGAGCACCGCCGAACGCGTGCAAGAGAAGATCGATCGGACGGCCGGCCGGCTCGTCAAAACGGTTGACGAGATTGGCAACGAGATCGGAATTCGCGTCGCCAACAAACGCATCTCAGTAACTCCGGTCTCGATTCTGACCGAAGGCGCGCGCGGCAATCCGGTCGATCTGGGCCGAGCGATTGACGAATCGGCCGGATCGGTGGGAGTAGATTTCGTCGGCGGATACTCGGCTCTGGTACACAAAGGCTTCACCGACAGAGAGAGCGAGTTTCTTGATTCGATTCCAGAGACGCTCGCGTCGACCGAACGGCTCTGTTCTTCGGTGAACGTGGCGACCACCCGCGCGGGCATTAATATGGACGCAGTCGCGCGCGTCGGGCGCCTGATCAAAGAAGCCGCCGAACTTACCCGGGAACGTGCCGGGCTGGCTTGTGCAAAGTTCGTCTGCTTTGCCAACGCAGTTGAAGACAATCCATTTATGGCCGGTGCGTTTCACGGCATCGGTGAGCCCGAGGCCGTTTTGAATGTCGGCGTATCCGGACCCGGCGTGGTTAATCATGCGTTGCAGCAGGCGCCGAAAGATTTGCCGCTGCACGAACTTGCGGAAATTATCAAGAAGCTTTCATTCAAGCTGGCGAGGGCCGGCGAATTAGTGGGACGCGAGGCTGCGCGCCGTCTGGGCATCCCCTTCGGCATCATCGATCTGTCGCTGGCTCCCACACCGGTGCCCGGCGATTCAGTCGCGAACATCATCGAAGCTATGGGTTTTGAACGCGCGGGCGCGCACGGCACCACCGCGGCGCTGGCGTTGTTAACCGACGCGGTAAAAAAAGGCGGAGCGATGGCCAGTAATTCGGTGGGCGGAATGAGCGGAGCCTTCATTCCCGTTTCCGAAGATGTCGGCATGATCGAAGCCGCGCGGGTCGGCGCATTGACCCTCGAAAAACTGGAAGCGTGGACCAGTGTCTGTTCCGTCGGCATCGACATGGTGGCGGTGCCGGGTTCGACTTCCGCCGAGACAATCGCCGCCATCATCGCGGACGAGATGGCCATCGGCGTCATGAATAATAAGACGACGGCCGTGCGCATCATTCCGGTTCCCGGCCGCGAAGTGGGCGAGATGGTTGAGTTCGGCGGCCTGCTCGGGAGCGCGCGCCGCGGTGGTCGGATTCCCGCGCCGGTGCATTCACTGCGGAACTAAAATCTTCTTAGCGCCTTTCGGCTCCTCTTTGCGCCTTTGCGTGAAACTGACCGAGAAGCATATTTTAGTTTCACGCAAAGGCGCCAAGCCGGACTGAAGGCGCAAAGAAGAACGGGAATACTGTCGTACTGGCAATTCGATCAAAAACCAACTAACCTTAGCGCCTCAGTAGAAGGTGACAAATGGAACCTGTCCGCGGATGATGAGTATCAAATTAAGAAATGAATCGTTGCTGCTAAACGCGCTGTACCAATTCGCAGTGGGCGTGGGTTTGCTCATTCTTATATCGCCTGCTGTCGCGCAACAAAAGCAGCCACAGACACGGGCAAGAGATTTTGGTGGAACATGGATACTCGACAAATCACGAAGCACACTTGGGGTGTCTCAATTTGGCAAAACAAAGCTCAAAATCTCTCACCGTGATCCCAAACTTAAGATCACGCGAATCTTGGAGATGAACTCAATCTTCGCAGTGGACGTAGGTAAGATCACTAGTACTGAACCAATCGAGGATTTTGTATATTATACGGATACTCGCGGTGAGAAAAACCGCTCAGTTTTCGATCCAACGGTCTCACTCTCTGGAATTCGAACCGACACTGCTTGGGAAGATGACAAGATAATAGTTCGATCGTCCGATAAACGATCAAGCTCTCAGATGGATACTACGGAAACCTGGGAGCTGTCTCCTGACGGAAAAACTTTGATTGAGACTACAACAATCGTGTTGACTTCGCATACTTTAACAACACGCTCGGTTTTTAATCGGGTAGAGAAGTAATCACACAGCTTGTTGGCGAATGGACCCTCGTCGTGGGAACACAATTCCTTCTTAGATACTTCTAAAGAGTCAAAAGGATTGAACATGGAACGTGAAGCCCTGGGACTAATCGAATGTCGCGGTCTGGTGGCAATGATCGAAGCCGCTGATGCGGCCGTAAAGTCAGCGAACGTTGTGCTGGTCGGCTGGGAAAAGATCGATGCCGGTCTGGTAACGTGCATCGTTCGCGGTGAAGTCGGCGCGGTCAAGAGCGCCGTCGAATCCGGCGCTGCCGCGGGCCGCCGCGTTGGCGAAGTCGTCGCCACTCATGTGATCCCACGACCTCATTCAGAAGTCGATAACGCGATTCCGGTCCTGCATACGGGTAAAACCACTCGCAAGAAGATCAGCGGCTCGGTACGCGGAAAGCGATAGCGCAAGCTACCTGATTTCCACATCCTTACCCTGCAAAGTCTAAGAGGGGAGTCTCGGGAGAATTCTCAACTCCTAAACGGATGTTTGTGAGCCGTACCTTGACTTGATCCGGAGTTGATGGTGGTGGACCGTATGCCGCAACGTCTACCTCGAAAGCGCCGGCGCTGTACGAAGGGAACCGGATGCTAAATAAGGCGACATCAATCCTCCAACAAATTCCCTGAAAACAACGGTTGCCCGGCCAATGAAATAAAGAAACTATAGACGGCGAGCGCTAAGGAGATCGCGAAGGCAATGGTGAAGTCCGTCGCGTACCAGGCTGTGAACTCTGTCGTGCTCGGAAAAAACACCGACAGGTGGAACAGGAAGAGGGCCGAAATCATCGCCAGCAACCCAAAGCGGTAGAGCACCAGAACTAATAACAGAGCAGTCATGGCGGAAAACGGAATCATTATGGGGCTTATCTGAGCAAGCAGCGAAGCAACCAGCATTGTCAGGATCCACACCGCTAACAGCCCCAGTCGCTCGCGTCTCAGGACAAGGACGAAGAGGAGCAATAGGAACAAGATAATAAAAGCGATGAACACAGCCGGCCGTGATTTGGGCACCGAACTTTTCGATAAACAGATGCGAGCCGAAGATGGCGGCGCCCGGAGCAAGCGCTAATTCCGGCGGTCGTCCAATCCATCGTGGTCCGATAATGGCCAGGTTGAGGGTGAGGATCATACCGACTCCAAAGACCGCACCGATCAGAATGTCCCGGCCGATAAGCGCTCAGGCTGACGGGATGTCTGCGCTCCGATTTTCTTATCAGTCCAACCTGCGGCCTTTCCGACGCATCCATTACTCGGATAACAATCCAGTTTTTCGTAAGCACTACCAATAGTCTCCCTTCCAGTCGGTCTCCCTAAGCTTCAAACCCTTTTTCCGCCTTAGGAGGCAAAGCCATGAAACGCACTCTCCTCTTAGTCCTGCTCTCTCTATTTTCAATCAACTCTTTCGCGCAAACGCGGCGGCTAGCCCGTGCACAGGCCCCGCGAACTACTGTCACAAGATCGAACGCTCAAACCCTGCCCATTCGTCGAGTGATTCTTTACAGCAACGGCGTCGCCTATATCGAACGTAGCGGCACAGTCAGCGGCCATGCCGAGGTCAGCCTTTCGTTCAAGCAATCACAGGTTGATGATGTTTTAAAATCAATGGTGGTGCTCGATCTGGGCCAGGGCCGGATTGGCGCAGTCAGCTACAACTCGTCCGCACCTCCGGCAACCCGCCTCGCCGAGATTCCGTTTTCCATTTCGTCATCGGCCGAAGGCAGTCTGACCAGCGGACTGTCAGGCGTGTTGAGCCAACTGCAGGGTGCGCGCGTTATTGTCTCTACTGCGAACCGCACCGCCACGGGTTCAATCCTTACCGTTGAGGAGCGCAAGACCCAGATTGACGCGGACAAACCGCCAGCGGTCACGCGCTCGCTGGTAATTGCTTCAGATAAAGGTGAGTTGGTGGGTTTGACGACTTACCGGGCCGTCCTGGATCAGAGCGGCAAACCTTTCTTCCAGGGTTGGGCCCTGGTGGACAATGTGAGCGACGAAGACTGGACTAACATTAAGCTATCGCTGGTATCCGGCACGCCTGTTTCTTTCATTCAGCCTATCCAGAATCCTTTCTATCGCTATCGCCCGGTGGTGCCGATGCCCGAAGACCTGAACCTGAAACCACAGGTGTACGAACCCAAAGAAGGCAATCCCGGACTGGGCGCGTTGTCAGGAGCGATCAAAGATCCTAACGACGGCGTCATTCCGAACGTCAAAGTCGAAATCAAGAACACCACGACGAATCAGAGCTATGCGGTTACCACCGATGATGACGGACGCTACAACGTCTCTGGTCTACCGCCGGGTACTTACACCTTAACCGCTGACGCATCAGGCTTCAGTCGGATGCAAGTCACCGACTTGCACATAAACGCCGGTGCCGATTCCAAGTTCGATCTGTCAATGCAAGTGGCGACCGTCTCAGAAACCGTTACCATAACGGCAGCGGGTTCCGAAAGGTTTTCAAACGGACCGGTAAACGGCCGCGGCCTTAAGAGCCTTGGCTATCTCGGGGGCAATAGAGATCGGACTAACAACTTTGCGATCGATGGTTTGGATTCTACGCGAAGGACAAAGACGGTAGCGCAGATAATTACCGAAGGCGACTCTGGCGTGCAGACTGAAGCGAACGGCGCCGAAGTCGGCGACCTGTTCGAATATCGCATCGACCAACCGGTGACTGTGCCACGCGATCGCTCAGCCTTGATTCCCATCCTACAGACGCGCATGGAAGGCGAACGCGTTTCAATCTTCGATGAATCGGCGCATGGCGGCCGTCCTTTCGGCGGCATGCTGCTCAAGAACAATTCGCCGCTGACACTTGAAGGCGGTTCAATCACGGTGATTGATGGCGATGCTTATGCCGGCGAGGCTTTGATGGAGCGATTAAAACCAGGCGAAGAACGACTGATTTCCTTCTCGCTTGACCTGGGCACGCTGGTTTCTGCCAAGACGAAAGGCGATCGCTCACCGGTATTTCTGGTGAAAGCTCTTAACGGCGTCTTCCAGGCGCACTACTACGAGACAAATGCCAAAACCTACACTCTGACAAATCAGACCGATAAACCACGCGTTGTCTTTGTGCAGCATCCGATGCGACAGGGCTGGAAGCTGTCGGACAAACTAAAGCCCGAAAGCCAGACTGCCAACTCCTATCGCTTTCGAGTGGCCCTAAAGCCCCACGAGACGATTGCTTTGCCTGTAAGTGAACGACGAGAGTTGATGGACACCTACGACCTCGCCAGCTTTGGCCGCGAACAACTGGAATTGTTTGTCCGGCTCAGTTATATCGATGAGGCAGCTCGAGCGACGCTGGAAAAAATAATCGCGCTAAAGGATCGCCTGGCCGCTACCGACACACAGTTGCATAGTATTGATCGCGAGACGTCAGAGATTGGCCAGGACCAGCAGCGCTTGCGCGACAATATCAAGGCCCTTACCGCGACTGCCGAAGCCAGGCAATTGATTACTCGCTACATCGCGAAAGCTGGTGAACAGGAAACGCGTCTGGAGCAATTGACGAAGAGTAAAGAGGCCGCCGCCGGCGAGCGAATCAGATTGCAGGAAGAGCTGGCCAAGATGATTCGCGACCTGACGGTCGATCATTTGCTGACGCAAAACCAGACGCCTGAACCCTAAGAGGACTTGAGCTACGCTCCGAGTGTGCTTCTGATCTTGCCCAGCAACTTTTCAATTTCCAGCGGCTTGAGAAAGACTTCAGCGCAGCCGGCGGCCATCGCGTCGTGCTTAACATCGGCCGTGGCATAGGCACTGATCGCAAAGATCGGCGTGCGCGATAAAGCATGTCTTTGACGAAGGCGGCGCGTGGCTTCGACGCCGTCCATTTCGGGCATGGCCAGATCCATCAGGATTAGATCCGGCGTGACGCGGTTAGCCTGCAGCAGACCTTCTTTGCCATCGCGGGCCTCGACGACCTTGTAGCCTTTGGCACGCAACAAGGATGAAAGTAGTGTGCGACTGTCAGGGTAGTCTTCGACCACCAGAATCAACGGAATGTTGGCTTTTGTTGCCATCTCAGTTACCTCATCAGCGAAATTTAGTCGATGAGGTCTGATCAGATGGGGGTCTGTCCAGACAGGGCGTGCTATCAACATAGCGCTCCGGTCGGTGTAACGCAAGTCGCTCGCTTGCGGAGCGCGGACATCCTGTCCGCCTGAGCGCGTAGCGCGAACCAACTCCAAAGTGATTGTTCCGGCGATGTCTGAGCGTGCTGCGCACGCTGGCGGACAGGATGTCCGCGCTCCATTTGCGAATCTGTCATCGACTTCGAATCATCAACCACGCGAGCGCCGAACCGGCCAGCGCCACCCCCGCGCCCAGAAGCATTACGCGACGAAAACCAAACACGAAGCACTCGTCGATAGCCTGCTTGATGGTTAAGCGCGCTTGTTCGTCTATGCTGCGAGGAAGTTCCGCGGCTGCCAGCTTGAGGCGCTCCGAATTCACAGCCTGACGTACTTCCGCAGTCATCGGCATTTGATTAAGACGTTGATCGAGACAGCTATTAAACGCGTGGAACATGATCAGTCCAAAGACTGCGACGGCCAGCAAACCAGCCGTGCGCGAGACCGCGTTGTTAACTCCGGAAGCGATCCCTGCATGACTTTGATTGACTGAGTTCATGACGGTGGTCGTCAGCGGCGCTACGCTAATCGCCATCCCGAATCCCAGGACGACAATGGCCGGAAAGAAAGTGCTCCAGTAACCACCACCGACGCCGGGCCTGAGAAACAAAGAAAATCCACCCGCCGCGATAATTGGTCCTACGACCAGCGGCAGACGCGCGCCGTAACGCTTAACCAATCCGCCGGACCAGCGCGACAGCAGGAACATGATCAAAATAAAGGGCAGCGTCGCCGCGCCCGCGGCCGTCGCGGTGTATCCCTGAACTTGAATCAAGTTTAGCGGCATGAAGAAGAGCGTGCCGGCCAGGGAGGCATATAAGAACAGGGTTAATATGTTCGCTCCGGCAAAGTTCCGCGAGCTGAACAACGTCAGCGGCATCATCGGATGTTTGACGCGCGCCTCAACCAGGATGAACACTCCAAAAATGATCGCGCCCGCTATCAGTGCGCCTATTACTATCGCGCTCTGCAAACCCAGACGCGAGGACTCGATCAGCCCGTAAACGATCGCGCCCAGACTGAGCGTTGCCAGGGCGGCGCCCCATAAATCCAACTCTTTCGAGTCTTCTTCGTTCCGGCTTTCCGGAACACATCGAACCACCAGCAGTATAACGACGATGGCCAGTGGCAGATTGAGAAAGAATACTGCCCGCCAGGAAACATGTTCGATCAACCATCCGCCGATGACCGGACCCATCGCCGTCGTGATCGCCGTCGAGCCCGACCAGGTGCCAATCGCCTGTCCGCGTTCCTCTTCAGGAAATGCCGCGCTGATAATCGCCAGCCCGCCCGGAACCAGCATCGCGCCACCCACACCCTGCACCGCGCGAGCAATAATCAGTTGAGAAATGTTTGGCGCCAGCCCACACCAGGCGGAAGCCAGTGCGAAAAGAACGACTCCGATTGCGTAAATCCGCCGGCGTCCAAAGTGATCGCCCAGCGAACCACCGAGCAACAGCAAGGCTGCGAGAAAGAGCGCATACGATTCGACCACCCACTGTACATCAACTGAAGTGGCCTTAAGATTCGCTTGCAAAGCGGGCAGAGCCACATTGACGACCGTGCCGTCGATGAACACCATGCTCGAGCCGAGAATGGTGGCGGCGAGAATCCAACGCCCGCGCTCTTTGCTGCAGGGCACTGTTGTCTTCTTGGCAGAAATTACGCCTTCATCGCAGGGTGGTTTCAGGATGTTCACGCGCTTAACCTACTATGATTTCATTCATGACGACCAGCCTGCGAACAGGCGACAGATCAATAGCCCGCAGCGCAAGCTGTGGGTACCGAGCGCCAAAACAACCAGGCCCATGAAGTGGGCGACATACTAAATCCAAAGGTCTTTTGACGGACTCCTTATGTCGCCCACTTCGTGGGCTTAGATTAATCTCCGTAGTGAAACCCCGGCCTCACGCCCGGGGCTACTAGTATACCGCTGCTTCGCAGGCTGGTGGTCTCTAACATGACTTTAAGCTTACAAACAGCAAGACGCCGCCCGCTGTTCGCGAACGGCGTCCTGAGTTGAACTTTGAAACTACTTCGCTATCGCGAGCGGCTCTGCATCAACCTTAGTACCTGATCCTCACGCTAAAGCTGCCGCTGTTATCGCTATAGTCGTCGTCGTTGATAGCCAGTATCAGCCGGCCGTCGACTGGGACACTGGTGCTCAGTTGACTGCCGATCAAATAAGGCTGGCTCAGTTGACCGTTCGACATGCGAACGTAGGCAATCAACGCTCCCGGACCCGCAGTCGCCACCGGGCGGGCACTCACTACGGAACCAAAACCGGTGTTGCGGCCGCCTTCGGGGCCCACTTCACCGATGCGCCGGCCGGCAACTACGGTTCCAGTTGCGCTGAACGTTATCTGATCGCCAGCGCGCACATCGATTCCGGTGTCGGTGCCGCGTGAGGTGCCGGGAACTGTAATAGAAATATCCTGAGGTGTGCGATTGCGATCGCGATTGCGATCGTTTTGATCCGAAGGGAACCGATCTCGATCAATTCGCCTTCGGCAGCGCGTGGTAACGGCGAGGTCGGATCGGTCGATCGCAGTCCGTCCGGAGTTATGCGCACCCGCCCAGCCATGATCACGCCTGAGGCGCTTACCTGCACTTTCTGGCCGCGTCGCAGATCGACACCCGAATCGATCCAGTTGGAATCCAGTGTTACCTGTACCGATCGAGTCTCAAGACGGGCTTCATCGAGGTTACGCCCGTCGATTTCGATATGATCAACTTCGCCCGGGCGGAAGTATTGGATCTCGCCCTCGTTAGTCCGGCTGCGTGCGACGTTGGAATCCGTCGTCGCCGGTTGCGTGGTGTAGCGCAGATCAACGCGCACGACGAAGCGCCCATTAGTAAATCCCAGCACGGTGCCGTGTATCGTCCGTCCGTCCTTCAAATAGATCGTGTCCGCGGCCGCGAAACTGGCCGCTAATAGCATTATGGTTAACGCAAGAATGATTTTCCTCATGGTCTGGTCCTTTCACTTCCTTAAAACCAAGTCCGACAAACAGCATTGTTTAAAGGTCAACAGGATTCCTTGGGAAGAGAATTAAGGGGGGGGTTGAGCGTTTAGCTTATACCGAAGCGAAACCGGGGGCAAGTAGTGGCGACATTGGCCATGATGTCCTGTTTTGGCTTCGTGCTTGCTCCGGTTGGACAAGAACGACCCACGAAATCACACGAAATCGCACGAACAAAGACCGTTCCCCTCGTGTTAACTCGGGGATCCCCTATTTGGCAGAAGTTCTCCGTACGCGCAAGCCAAAGCATCGTTCAGAGGCGGCCTACAAAGGGTTAGTTCAAGGCTCTTGCTTCGACTAACCCTTCGTCAGTTCATCAGCAATTTCACCTGCGCCGAAGACCTTGCGCAGGACCTCTCTCATCGCGCGCACATCGACTGAAATTGCGCGATTGACTGACTCGTCGTATATGAAATCTCCGACCAGAGACTGTATGTTGCCGTCAAAGATCAGCCCCACTAACTCGCCGTTCTTGTTGATCGTCGGCGAGCCTGAGTTACCGCCGATGATGTCGTCAGTCGAGACGAAATTAAACGGCGTCTTCAGATCTACAGCCGACTTTTTCTCGAGCCAGCGTGGCGGCAAGTTATATGGAAACTCGGACTTGAATTGCGTCGACCGATCATACAGGCCGCCCAGCGTGGTAAACGGCGCAACTTTCTTGCCGTTCTCCATATATCCTTTGACGGCGCCATAAGAGAGACGCAAGGTAAAGGTCGCATCGGGATAAAGTTTGGTGCCTTCGGTGTCGAAGCGTGCCCGCGCGATCTTGCTGTAGTTGGCACGCTCGACACCGGTGACTTCGTTTTCGTAACGCTTGCGCAACTCGCGCGCTTTCGGATCGATAAGCCGCGCCAAAACGATCATCGGATCGGTTGAAGCTTCGATGGCCGCGGTGCCGCCGGCCGCCAGTTGTTTGCGAAAGGCGACGTCTTTCAGCTTGGTGCCATCGATCAATTCAGGGGCACGAACTCCAGGTGTCTTGCCATCCAGAATCTGGTTCGCCAGCGGATGATCCGCGCCTAAAAGTTCCACCATGAAGCCGAGAGAATCGGCGAGTTTGAGTTTTTCGAAATCGTCGTGGACCGGCGCTGGTGAATAAAGCGCCAGCTCGAGCGAGGCGCGACGGGCGTCGGTGAACTCAGGCAGGCGTTGCGCATTCGGTTTCTGGGTCTCAGCCGCCATTCGAACGAGGATGCGCGCGATTCCAAACGTCGTTGTGTTAAAGCCCGAACCCAAATCAAAGATTCTTCGTTCGCGAACATACGACGGTAAACTCTGATGCGCTTTGGCAATTGCGTCCCAGGCGTTCCCATACATTTTCTGACGTTCAGGATTCGCGGCAATTGATTTGCGCAAAGCCTCTTCATCTTTCATCTTGCGATCCATCAACGTCTTGTCATTGAGGCCCGCAATCTGACCGCGATAGACCTTCAGACTGTTCTGCACGCTGTTCAATTCATTCTGAGACTGCCGGGTTTGCTCTTCTCCCAGCGCCATGTATTTCTTGAGCATCGCCTCGCGCCGTTCCAACAGGCGCAGAACAATGGGAATGCTGGTATCGCGCAGTTCCTCTAAATGAGCAACGGTGTTCAGTCTGGCAGTCGAGCCGGGATTGCCCGTGACAAAAACGAGATCGCCTTCTTTGGCGCCCGCCGTCGACCATTTGAAAAAGCTTCCGGGATGCACCGGCTGATCGTTTTCGTAAATCCGCACCAGCGCCATATCAATATTGAATCGTGGGAAATTGAAATTGTCCGGGTCTCCGCCAAAGAAAGCCGCCTGGAACTCGGGCACGAAAACCAGACGCACGTCAGTGTATTTCTTATAGCGATAAAGATTGTATTGCCCGCCCTGGTAAAGGGTGATCACATCAGAGCGGAGCCCGGTGGCTCTGGTCGACTCGCCTTCAATCGCGGAAATCTCGGCGCGTCGCGCGGCGAATGCTTCGGCGTCGGAGGCGCCAGCTTTGACCGCGCCGTTAACCCGATTGGTTACGTCCTCAATACTCATCAGGACATTCAGCTCGAGGCTGGGCGCCTTAATCTCTTCATCACGATGTCTTCAACGATGTGATAATTGTTCAGCACCAGGCCGTTGGGTGAAACGAATGAACCCGAACCGCCATTATTGAATCGAACCAAAGCCAGCTGCGCCTTCTTCAGCCATTCATCGGTGATGTCAAAGCCGTATTTCTTTTTGATTTCGGCGCGAGGAACGTTATTGAACGTCCACATGCCTTCATCTGCCAGGGCAGTAAAATTAAGTGTCTGTAGACTGAAAAGCGCCAGTACCACGGCGCACAAAACTTTTCTGAATTTCATTGGCTACCTCGATTAAATTGGTCTAACGGGAGAAGATTTTAGAGCGCTCTGCCGTCCATTTGGATGCCTGAGATTAGTAATCGCTCGAGGCGCATCGTGTCAAGGTCGTACGCTGAAGCGTTTGACACGATTGACATGATTTACAAGCCGGACCGTAAGCGGGCTCTCTCTCTTGCTTTTCCTGTGAATCTTGTTAATCCTGTCAACGAATGGACAACGAACAAATCGCCCGCCGCTTTAATCGCATGGCTGCGCTGATGGAAATTCGCGGCGAAGATCAGTTTCGCCTTCGTTCTTACCGCATGGCCGCCGAAGCGATTGAAACCTGGCCCACCGAGATGCGTCACATCGTGACCGCGCAAGGCGTCGCCGGCTTGCTGGAGATTCCTGGTGTCGGTAAAGCCCTGGCAGGCAAGATTGTCGATTTGGTCGACCGAGGCACCTTCGACGCATGGGAGAGGTTGACCGCCGAAACACCTGAGACTGTGCTCGACCTTTTGGAATTGCCCGGCGTTGGTCCCAAGACCGCGGCGATGCTGCACCAGAAATTCAAGATCGCTTCGTTGGCTGATTTGCGAAAGTTTGTGTCCGGTGGAGGCCTGGAAACCGTCGACGGCATCGGACCAAAAAGCGCGGAGAGAATAAAGGCAAGCTTGAATCGGTAACACCGCGTATTAGTGAGAGGAACCTGATGTCCTCACAATGGCAGAAGGCCGCGATCAGTTTGGCGCTGGCCATCGCTCTGCTTACCGCCGCGTGTTCGAACGGTCTGGTTAAATCGCTTGCCGGCTTAAACGCCCTTAGGCAACAACTGATCGAAAAGTATCACGACGACGTTTCAGTGAATCTGCAGAACTCCCGATTGCTGACCATAGTCTTCAATAACTCACCACTGAATCAGCAGGACTCTGGCAAGCGCGCACAGCGAGCTGCTGAGACTGCGAGATTTGTCGCGCTCAACTACTCGGGCATCAGGGAAATCAATCGGATCTGGATTTATTTTGTGGCGTCAGAGACCCGCTATATTGTTGTTCATTACAGCACCACCATAGACGCGTTTGGGTTTGATAAAAACGGCGCGGTCGTGGCCTTCGCGCCGAATCCTGAAGTCGTTCCTTCACATGAAGATCTTCTGACCCCGGTCGCGAGGTTCAATTCTTCGCGAAATGAAACCGACGTTAGTATCACTCGAATTCAGCTGGATGGGGATATCAACCATGGCATCGCGCTGGTTCCACATTTCACCGTTACGGGCGACGCACGCCGATCTGAAACCGCCACCACCGCGCCTGAGTCGGTCGTTTTCGATTTCGCATCCTACGCCGATAAACCATTCTTCTCGGACAATGCCAAACTGGAAATCTATTGCGACGATCGCTTAGCGCTAAGCGGTATAGCACGTCTGATTTCTGGAAAGCCTTCCGAAAAGGATCAGGGCGAAGGTCAATTTCTTTCCGTGCAGATTTCTTTTAAACTCTTTAAGAGAATGGCGGAATCAAGGAAAGTTCGGATCGTCCTGGCAACTAAACGATTCGATCTATTGCCCGACGACATCGCAGCCCTAAGCGCGATGAGTGCTTATGTTCACCAACCTGGCGATTGGTGATGAGGTCAGTAACGGGACGGCGCAGCGCGGACTCTTTCGAAAAGGAGTCATAGGCCGGAAAGCTGGGGCGGGCTGCGCCCGCTGCCGGACAGGATGTCCGCGCTCCCTGCCCGCTTTCGAAACTGACCTCATCCGGCTCAGTAGTCCTTGCGCCCGCGCCTCGCCTGGGCCTACAATGCCGACATCAGCACAGACTGCCTGGCATTTCGCGGCGTCTCCCCTTTTTATAGTCTTTAGTTTTGAAAGTGAAACTGCGCTCGGCTGCTCTTTCTTAAGTAAGGCGCAGACTCGTGTGAAATAGGTGAAGGCGAATCCTTTTCGGAACGAGATCTATCTGGAGCTCGCTTCACTCTGCCGACAGATCGTTTGTCACTCGGGTCCGCGCAACTCAAGCCAGCCGTCTCGCCACAGACAGGGGGGTTCCATGAAATCGCGTCGCCATGCAGCGTCAACCGTGCTGGTCACCTGCATGATCCTGGCCGCCGCTTTCGCTGGATCGCGGCTCTCTAGCGCTCAACAAAAACCCGAAGACAAACCTGCTCAGCCGGCGGAAAAAAAGGATCTGTTGACCGTCGTGCCGGCAGCCCAACCAACGCCGCCGGATACTGCGACACCGAAAACGCCGCAGAAGACCTCGACAAAGATCCAATTGCCCGGTGGCGATGTTGACGATAAAAATCCAGTTATCACCAACACTGATCTGATCACCTTTACCGTGACCGTGACCGATATCTACGGACGGTTTGTTTCCGGTCTGGGAAAGAACGCCTTCAATATCTTTGAAGACAAGGCCCAGCAGGACATTTCCTTCTTCAGCGATGAAGATTCGCCCGTTTCGGTCGGTATTCTCTTTGACGTTTCCGGTTCGATGAGCGGCGACAAGGTAAGGCGGGCGCGCGACGCGCTGGCTCACTTTGTGCAAACCAGTCATGATCGAGATGAGTATTTTCTGATTGGATTCAACTCCCGGGCTCAGCTGCTGATGGATCGTACACGCGACGGGAACGCCGTGCTCGACAAACTGACCTTTGTCCAGACCAAGAACAACACTGCCCTCTACGACGCGTGTTATCTCGGCGTGGAACGGGTCCAGCGCGGCACGCATCCCAAACGCGCGCTGCTGCTGATTAGCGACGGGCAGGACAACAACTCGCGATACACCTTCAATGAATTGCGGCGAGTCCTGAAAGAATCAGATGTCGTGCTTTACGCCATTGGCATTCTCGGCGGCAGTGACGCAGGCAGCTCCCTGGGCATGGAAGGCCAGGGCATCATGGATGAACTGGCAAGTGTGTCAGGCGGCAAAGCTTTTTATCCGCGCTCTGCCGCTGAGATGGATGACATCTTCGAGCAGATCGCGCTCGAGCTGCGTCACCAGTATTCGATCGGGTACCGGCCGCCGAATTTTGTCAGCAACGGCAAGTGGCACCGGATTAAGGTGAAAGTGACCGCGCCACGCGGCTTGCCGCGCCTGTTCGTACGCAGCAAAGAAGGCTACTTCGCGATTGCCAATCCCAAGTGAGCTTTGATTAGAGTTCAAGCTTCAGCTTGTTTTTCGTTAACCTCCAACCTGAAGGCTCAACTCTAAACCTGTGCCTCCCGGCTGCGGTAAGGTCGGTTTCTGCAATTGATTTGGCCCGCTCACACTTTCCCGGATAGCGAAAATCGTTTGACATTGGGCTTTTACTCAGAGAAGGTTTAATAGTAATGAGACTTCGCACTTTCAATCTCTTAGCGAGACGCCGGAACATGCTCGGACTCCTGATCGGCATAACGGCGGCGCTCTCGCTCTTAATTCTGAACGCCAGTAGCGCCCAGCAACCAGTGGATTCGCGTCCGCGGCAGACGGGACTCGCGACGGCCACCCCTCAGCCGACGCCAACGCCAATCCCGACCGGCCCGGGCCGGAGGATCGCGCCCCAGCTCGGCGCGCCGCCACCGCCACCGCTCCTGAAACCAAAGCCGACACCGGTACCGGATCCGAACTCAGCGGAAATCGACGAAAACAGCAGGTTGATCATGAACACTGAGTTGGTGACCCTGCACGTCCGCGTGATCGATCGCAACAACCATCCCATTAACAACGTGCCAAAGGAAGATTTCAGGATCCTTGAAGACGGCGTGCCGCAACCAATCTTTTCGTTTACGCGTGAAGAGGTTCCAGTCATGTATGGTTTGGCCGTAGATACTTCCGGTTCGTTGCGACCCGCGTTTGAACAGGTCATCAACGCCTCGAAGGCTATTATTAACAGCAACAAACGCGGCGATGAAACGTTTCTCGAGCGCTTTATCAGCAGTGACAAAATCGAGACCGTCCAGGACTTCACCGCCAACAAAGACGCGTTGATGGATGGCCTCGACACTTTGTATATCGAAGGCGGACAAACAGCAGTAATCGATGGCGTCTACCTGGCCGCCGAGCACGTCGCTGAATATAAGAAGGGCGGTGACGACGATCGCCGGCGCCGCGCGCTGATCGTGGTAACGGACGGAGAGGACCGGGCCAGCTATTACCCCGAGTCCCAGCTGTTTCAGCGTCTACGCGAAGAAGACGTTCAGATTTTTGTGATTGGATTCGTGAACGAACTGGAGGCCGAAAAGGGCTTGATTCGCAAGAGTCCGCGCGACAAGGCGGTCGCGCTGCTCAATAGACTCGCGAGTGAAACCGGCGGTCGGGCTTTCTTTCCAAACTCACTTTCCGAACTGCCTGAGATCGCCAACGAGATTGTACATGACCTGCGCACTCAGTACGTTGTCAGTTACGATCCTACGAATAAATCTCATGACGGCACCTATCGTTCGATCAAGGTAACAATCGCCGACGTTCCCAGTCAGGGCAAACGAATCGCTCTCACCCGCTCGGGACGCACCGCCGGACAG
>WNFP01001630.1_pt1 | contig 18159 bp, 16 predicted proteins | sample 5400201 | NCBI WGS metagenome assembly WNFP01 (sample SAMN13153355, study PRJNA577476) | soil metagenome | isolation source: 115 cm saprolite under Madrone tree | place: USA:California | collected 2016-06-14 | reverse complement strand
TAGTCACCGCAGACTGTGCGTGGGTTATTGATGCCTCGTCCTTCGGTAAAACCCACGGTATCGTTAGGGTCAACGATCGGCGCGCTAAAGCTACCATCGCTGAACCGGACAAAACCGCTCGTCACTCCGTTCGAGTCGATGAACTCGCCAACGATGTCGCCTCTTTCGTTAATCTTTTGCGGCAAGGTCGAATTTCCGGCCCCGGGATAATCAAAAGTCGTGATCACTTCAATAGAGCCCGAGTTCGCTGCTTGCTGAGCGAACGTCCCCATCAATGGGAACACGAACAGAACTGCCAGAATGCTGATAAATATCTGTTTTGGTTTCATGATGCTTATTGCCTCCTTAATTGAATCGCTCATCGCTAAAAACGCGGATGTGGCAAAAACACAAGATCCACTTAGCGAATTTCGATAGGGCCAGTTTGCGTGTTATCTGGTTTCGTTGGGGCTCGCTTTTGGGCTGCCGGCCGCAGAGCTTAAATCTGGAATGACGGCCCTCGCAGCAACGGTGAAGGAACAGGCGTCCCAAATCCAAATGGTGAGCGCCCAGCTTGAAGCGAGCAAAACTGCGCCGCAAGTGGTCAACAATCCCTAAAGCCGCAAACCCTGATTCGCTACGGCTCTTTGAAATCTCCGACGTGCTCGTGCGTTTCGATCACGTTGCTGGCGTCATCGTAAACGCGAATCACAGCACGGTGTGAACGGCTGCGATGCTACAGCAGGTGGTTAGACGTTTTCAGTGGTACGGGGACCAGCGCCACACCACGACGCCATCGTGGCGCAGGCCCATTTGATAGCCTTTTCCATTTAAGGTTTGTATGCTATTCGGCAACCACACGATACCACTCGCTTTATCGATCTACGCCCATGCAGCAGTGGCAATCAGTAAACCAACAATGAATGCTGCGATTGTTTTCATAAGCCAAATAAAAACCACGGCGCTACTTGGTGTAAAGTTCCAACTCGTTTCGGCATACGAACTGGCCCGCTGGTTTGCCTTCGCACTTGTGACCTAACGAGAATTAGACTGCATCTTGCAATCTATTTCCTGCCGTTCCCAGGAAGAAGCGATTAAAAGGCTGCACGGCGAGAATTGTGCCGAATTGTTCGGCGTTTAGGAAGCGGAATCGTTTCGGAGCGTCCCGTACGAGGCCGCTACATCGCTCGGAGCCACCTCCGCCGCCTTAGTTGGACTCTTCTCTGTACGTGATGAACAGCGTTGCACCGACTACCGGTCGGATTCTGACTTCAGCGGGACCGGCTATTATCACTCGATTAGTAATGTCCGGCGCATTTTGCGAATTGGCGCCAGTAATGAGATCAATCCGTGTCGCGGTGAGAACATTGGCAGTTCCGCCACTTTCAGTGTCACGCTGTAACGTCACCTCAACCACGCCGCGATCAGTTCCTCCTTGCTGAGTAAAATTGGTGATCCTGAGAAAGTGATCATCAGGAACCGTGATTAACAGAGGGGAACTCGTTCCGGTAATTTTGCTCTTGAAAGGATGGGCAAATGTAAAGCTTGCCGCAGCCAAAATAACGAGGACAATCAAACATCGAGCGGCGAAGATCCTCATGTTTGAAGAAATACACGCGGTTTTCGCTTTAGCCAACTGCAATCGGTTTACTCGACTACAACGTCACTCGACTGTGAGCGGTGCGTCCAACTGAAACCAATTTTGCGAAGCTCACACCATTTTTTGTGTGGTTTTGCCGGTATTCTCAGCCACAACGATCCCTGGCTTGTCGCCGGTGGCGTCTTGAAGCGCAATGTGAAGGTCGCCGTCTGCTTCCGCTCGTAACTCGACAAGAGAAGCGGCTTGGTTGTTCCCCTACTGCGGGAAATTCACAGTCACAGTATTAGAGCAGTTCTGGGTTCCAGCTTCACACACCTGCTCCATGTATTGAGCTTGGCCAGTGTCGCCGGTGGAATCATCATACAGTCCATCATTCGGCGTTGTCGCGACCAGCATGCCATTGCGGTAGACGTCGATGTTGGCCGAGGTCGCCCCCCTCCACTTGAGACGCACCGTATTTATTCCCCCCACCTTTTTCCCCCGGGCTCTGAGTTGAATCGGTCCAGGCGTCGCCGTCGGAGTAGGGGTTGGTGTGCCGCTGGTCACGGCGGCCAAGATATCGACCCGGCCCCATCCATAAACGTTGTTTGGCGGTCCGGCAGTGCCACACTGGGTGGACGCGATATTAACAGCCGCGTTATTCAAGGCTGCCCGGCTCGGGTCGATCTGGTTCTGCAAGCTCGGAATGGCCGACCAGAGCAAAGCCGTGGCGCCAGCGATATGCGGAGTTGTCATAGAAGTGCCGCTGGCAAACGTATATGCGTTATCGGAACTGTTACTGGCCGAACGGGTGTTGGTGCCCGGAGCGGTGATATCCGGTTTTATTCGGCCGCTACCATCGACTGTAGCCGGACCACGGCTGCTAAAGGAAGCAATGGTATCGGTGCCGGTGTTCAGTGCCCCGGCCGTGTAAGATGCCGCATAGAACGATGGTGGATCTGTCACGGTGGAACAACTCGATCCGGAGTTACCCGCCGCAACCACCATCATAATGCCAGCAGCGGCCTAAGCTTCAACGGCAGATTGCAACGTGTTAACCGAACAGCCTTCCGAGGTCGGGCAACCCCAGGAGTTAATGGTAATATCAGGTGCCTTGGTCGGGTCGCCTTGGCTCGGGGTGCCGCCTACCGGGTAAGGCGCCAGGAAAAATTGCATGCACTCGGTGTACCTGGCCGGTGTGCCGACACCCTGGTCCATGTTGCGGCAAGCAATCCACTTTGCGCCGGGAGCCATTCCAATCTGGTTCGCGCCACCGTCGGCGCCGATCGCGGTGCCAGTAGTATGGCTGCCGTGGAAGAAGTCATCGCAAGGCTGTGGAGAGTTGGGACCGCAGACACCACCGCCGGAATGAATGGAGTCATGCCAGTTGTAATCGTGATCGCCCGTTACCCCATCCCAGCCGCGGTAGTGAGGTTTAAGCGCGTTATGCGTCCAGCGAACACCAGTATCGGCACTCGCCACGACAATATTCTGGCCGGTAAAACCAAGCGCCCAGACGCCAGGCGCATGCGTGTAATTGATTCCCGGTTCGATCGTCTCCGGAGCCCCGGGTTGCGAAGCTGCATCAGCCGCAGGGCCCGGTTTGGGTAGCAAATTTCGAATCTGCGGATTGCCCTCGACGCGTGCCACGTCGGGCCGAGCTGCCAACATCTCGGCGATCTCGCGGCCGCCCTTCACTAAAATTGCGTTGACGATGTAGAAGGATTGATGCTCTAGCCCGCGTTCGCGCAGCAATTGCAGGAGTGGGCCCTGGGTGGCCTGACTCTTATTCCACAGCGCATCGTACACATAACGACCCTTTTCGTTCTTTATCGGCAAAGCCGCCGCTCCACCAAGGTCGGCCTGGTCGGCGAGCACGACGAAAAATTCCGCCTGCTGACCGTTCGCCGTATGTTCCATGACCCAGGGCGCAATCTTGGTCGCGATCGCCGCCTGTTCAGGCGGACTACCCTGACTGCTAGCACGCGAGGAGCCGAACGCCCCCAGCGCTGCGATGGCAGCTGCTACGATGAGCAATGAACAAAAGAGACGCCGCAAGCGCGGCGATGTGAATGCGCGGTTTGATGTCAAGACTTTTCTTGTTATCGGCTCTACATGCGGCGTCCGGCAGTTGCCGGACGCCGCGTTTATAGAGAAGTGGTTTGGTTGTTCCCGTTATGGCGGGAAATTCACAGTCACAGTGTTGGAGCAGGTCTGGGTGCCAGCTTCACACACCTTATACGTGAAGCTAGCCTGGCCGGTGGTGCCGGTCGAATCATCATAAAGTCCGTCATTCGGCGTTGTCGCGATCAGACCCGCTCCCTGGCGGAAGACGTCGACGTTGGCCGAGTTCGCCCCCCTCCATTTGAGACGCGATGTATTTATTCCCTGCACCTTTTTCCCTTGGCCCCTGAGCTCAATCGGTCCAGGAGTTGCCGTTGGTGTTGCTGTTGGCGTTGCCGTCGGTGTTGCTGTAGGACTTGCCGTAGGAGTTGGAGTTGGAGTTGGAGTTGCACCGCCCCCGGCTGGCTCCTTGTCGAAGAAGACGTCCTGCTGAGATGCGCCGGCGATGGGCACCCGCCCGTCCGCCCATGCTGAGATGTGGTTAGTGGCCAACGCAGAGGCGTAGTCGTAGTCGCCCACATATTCCGCTACGATGCCTGGGTCAGGTTGGGCGGGAAGAGGACTGACTACGTCGCTGAAGGTCATGTCGGCGAGCCAGGTAGCACCGTTGTCGATGGACTTGCGCGCCCACATCCTGTAGCACGGAACGGCCGGGTTGCCCTTGGTGCAACTAGTACTCTCGCGCGTGTCATACCACATCGCGAAGACAGTGCCACCGGAGCTGACAGAGATGTTGGGCTGCCACTGAGGGCGGGTACTGCTATCGGTGTTCAATTGCAGTGGCGCGCTAAAGGTCACGCCCATATCCGTCGAGCGAATGTAGAAAACATTGCCCGGGTCGCCATTACCGGTATTGCGGGAGTCATAGACGTAGTGCACTACTCCGTTTAGCGCCGCAGGCTCACCCCAGCCCTGGTGCCGCCAGTAGCCACCTTGAGTGGTGTTAAACATGCAGCCGAAGAAGGAGTTGGGGCAGGTGGTGACGCCTGGTGCTGGAAATGCAGCGCCGTTGAAGGTGTTAGTCCAAGTGGTGCCGCCATCGGTGGAGCGATACATTTTGTTGGCCCGGGTGGTGAGACCCCCACCCATCTCGTCCATCGAGGCGAGGTACACGACGCCTGTCGCCAAGTCGCCGGTGATCTGAACGTCGCGGAAGAAGGTGTTGCTCAGCCGGTGCGGGGTCCAAGTAAGACCGTTGTCAGTGGAGACGCGGACGAAGAGCGCCCCTCCCCCAACATTGAAGTCGTTATACGAGACGTACATATGCCCAAAGAATGGAGAGGATGTGTTGTTGTCGGCCCAGCCGGACTCGCGGTCGTCCGACGAGCCGTTGTGAACGCAGAAATGGGTCCAGCTATTTGGATCCGAGGGATTGGTGGACTTGTATCCACCGAGGCCCTGAAAACCGCAGCCCGTGTCAAGATAGATAGCAAACCAAGTCTGGCTTGGCTTGTTGAACAGAATAACCGGGTCGCCCTCGGTGCCGGAGAAGGGGCTTTGGCCGCCCGCGCGGGTGAGGCGGGTGAAGGTGGTGCCGCCGTCGGTGGAGACCGACGCGCCGGAGATGTTGATGGGATTGACGTTGCGGCCGCGTGAATCGTTGTAGGCGACCACAATCTGATTGGGATTATCCGGGTTAGTCCAGGAGAATGTCTCCGACTGGGTAACGTTGGGAGAGGTCTCGGCGCCGGTGATCAGGTTAACGTCGGTCGTGCCATACGCCAGGGGCGTGGCTGCCAGCAGTTGCTGGATAAGATCGGAGAAGCTCGAAGCTGAACCTCCCTGCGCCTGGCCGCAGGCAATCATGATTGCTCCGGCCCGCATGTTGTCTTGCTTGTCGATGCCCAGCGCGTGAATTTGGGAACAGTCAAATCCATTAGGGACGAGGGGGTCCGTGGAATTGGTGATAATGTGAGGTTTCTGCTGCGCTTGTGCGGAGAAAGCGCCAAAGCCCACCAACGCCAGAAAGACGCCGGCCAGGACTGTAAACAGGCCGATTAAGACGCGCAGATTAAAGAACGCGGATTGTGAAGTGGATTTCTTTTTCATAGATGTGGAGCATTGATGGAGTTTAGGTTGAAGTTTGGTTTTTTGTCTCTTCTCCGTTTAGACACATATCGAAATAGTCAAATGCTTTTGGGGTTTCTTGCGAAATGGCACCTAATGATTAGTTACAGTTTCGTTACTTTTGATCATCCAACCCACGGCAGCTGCGTTGCGACGGAGGGCGACACGGTAAACCGGCAAGCCAATTATGCGGGACAAATGACTTTGGCTGGCTCGGGCGGTCAGTCTGGAAAAATACAAGACCTCCGGCCCGACGAAGGCTGCATCTACGCCTGGTTTGATAGCCACACTCTTCATTGCCTCCGAGGCCGTCAGCGGCTCTTTTAGGTAAATCACATCATACCGATATTTTTGCGGCTGGCTCCCAAACCCTTCGGGGGCTTTGCGGACGATTTGTCTGAGTTTGGCATGAGAACATAAGACAATCCGCGCTGGATAGGGGCTAAATGTTTTGGATAACGCCTTCTCCAGTTTTCCGGCTAACTTTACCGGGTCAGTCTCGACGGTTTCGAATAGGACGTTGCCGCTTTGAGTATAGGTCGCCACGTTCTCGAGTTTGCTGGCTTGAAAGCAGGCTTTTAAATCCGTCATTCTGATGATATTGCCGCCACCCACATTGATGCCCCGGAGAAGAGCCAGATATTGTGTCTTTGCCATGAGGTGAGTATAGCCTACTCTTATCTTAGGCAGCCCAATGAGAATTTATGGCCGATGAACGCTGGGAGCGATTGGTCGAGCAGCAGGGCATTGCTTACGCTAAAACCGTCGCGCAGGCGATGAACCTTAAACTCGACGCGGACAATCCAGCAGACCGCGAGAAATTGCGCCGAGCAATTCTCGATCTTGTCGCCGGAAAAAACGGCATGGTTGAATTTCTCTCGCCTTGGAACTAGAACGCTTTAAAGATGGCGTGCCGCGCCGCGCCAGCAGGAGCTGAAAAAACCCCTGAGTTAAATCCCGCGCTTCTTCGGAGTCGGACCCTTGCCGTAGCGCAAAAGTGTAGAGAGGTCGCCAATAAATTCGGCAAAGTTTTTCGAGCGCCTCTTCTGCCGCTGGCGATTCACCTTGCGCTGTCAGCACCACGCTCCAATGAGTGGTGGCGAATGCGACCGCGCCGTTTTGCGCGTCCGCTACAGGACGGATTCGCCGTGGCGAACTTGCCCTAATCGCGCTTAGTGAAGTCACGTCCTCATCAGCAGGCACGCTGCGATCCAGGCAAAAGTCGCGCCAAAAGCAAGCCTGCACACTCCTTTCGGCTGAGGCGTAGCACGAGAGTGGTTGGCTCCCACCAAAGAATAGTAACAATCCAGTTACCTCCTCCGTGAGACCTGCAAAGGTTTTTCACGAGAGTCACCTAACGAATCGCCAGGGCCATCAGAGCCTATAATTAATACTGCCTGGATGGGGCTTAATCATGGACATTCACACAATTAGAGGTCAGAGCCCGCTCGAATATTCCCCCGGGCGCCAGAAATGGCCGAGCAGACTGGCGCATATGTCTCATTTCAAGCTGAGGGGAAATTACTGGCTAAGGTAGCGGGCCAGGGCAAAGTTGCTCCATTGATTACTAAATGTGGCCTGAAATCCAACGGCCACAATCTTTCCATCGGACTGAAGAGCGGCCCCGTTGGCTCCGCCATTCAGATCGCCAAATGAGGTGCGCACCTTGCCGCCGACACCGAAGGTGTTGTCGAGTGAGCCGCGCGGACTCAAACGCGCCAGCAAAAAGTCGTCCTCGGATGACTCGCCGTTCGAACCGCCGACGGTGATGATCTTGCCATCGCTTTGCAGCAGGACTTTGGTGGCACCCTGGCAACAATTGCCGAAGTCGATTTGGGTTTTCCCATCGCGACTAAACGTCGTGTCGAGGATACCGTTTGACGTATAGCGTGCGACAGCGAAATTCTGGACTGCTCCGTTCTGGGAGATAGCCAACCCAGCCGCGACAATCCGGCCATCGGGTTGAAGCGCGGCCGAGCGCGCCCGATCGAAGTTTTGATCGCCGAAGTCTGTCCGCACTTTTCCGGCCACACCGAATGTCGTATCGATCGTGCCATTACTGAAATAACGCGCAGCGGCAAAGTCGTAGAAAGTCGCAGGATCATTGGCGGAGCCGACCGCGACAATCTTTCCGTCGGGTTGGATCAAGACCGAAAAGGCATCGTCTTCGAAACTGAGAAAATCGGTTGAAACCTGGCCGCCATTGCCAAATGTGGCGTCTGGCGTTCCATCCGGGTTGTAACGCGCCAGCGCAAAATCGGTATCGGAAGACTCGCCAGGATCAAAAGCTACGAAGACGGTCCCGGCGGCAATGATCTTGCCGTCAGGCTGCAAGGCAACGTCGAACGCATAACTCCCTTCGGGAAAAGTCGTTGTTACGATGCCGCCGACCCCAAAGGAAGTATCGAGCGATCCGTTCGGGTTGTAGCGGACCACTTTGAAATCGCCAAGGAACGTAAAAAGCGGAAAGGCGCCGCCTGCGACCACGATTTTGCCGTCAGGTTGTATAACCACCGATGACGGCACCGCCGCTAGGCCGGGGAAATCCGTTCTCACTCTACCACGAGAGCCGAAGGTGTTGTCGAGCGTGCCATCGGTATTGTAGCGGGTGACGACAAAGTCCTCATCCGAGTAATCATTGTTTTTATAGGTTTGTCCGACGACCACCAATTTGCCATCAGATTGAACCGCCACCGCGTTGGCGAGGTCGGTGCTGCGACTAAGATCGGTTGTCACCTTGCCGCCGGTCCCGAATGTCGGATCCAGATCACCGCCCGCTGCTTGCGCCGCCTGCGAACTAATAAACGAAGTGAACACGATCGCCGCGGTAACGATTCCGCGGCAAAGAATCAAACGATAGCCTTTTGAGTCAACGATTGTCATAGATTTCCTTTCGTTTTTTACTGAGCCGTAGCACGAGAAGCGGCCGCCTCCGAACCACGAATAGTAACGATTCGGTTACGTGCTCCGTGAGGCCTTGCGAAGATTTTCCGCGAGAATCACCTGACGAACTCGCCAGTGCATCAAAGCGCTGATACATTAATACTGCCGAGATTGACCTGGCAGCAGGTCCAGAAGCTCGAATCCTTTCGCAGGTAGCATTTCCTGGCCGCCTTCTGTCGCTGCGATAGAGATAAGACCGACACCAGACATCTCGGTGAGCTTACCCCCAAGCGGGAATTCTTTCCTCAGTGGAAAGTTTAACACTTGTCATTCTGTCCAGGATTGGTCGGGAAGATCGCCGGATCGAAAAATCACAGTCTTGTCGGATCTTGCAGCAGCTCGATCACGCGTTTGAGCAAACGACTGGGGCCGCCGTCGATGCTTCGATGATCGAAGCTTAAGGTGATTTGCGCTTCGGTTTTGGGCACGAATTCGTTTTTCGTTTCGTCCCACGACGGAACCTTTTTGCCGACGCCGAGGCCGAGAAGCAACGTTTGATCGGGCAGGGGAATCGGCGTGCCCCATTCCATTCCGAAGATGCCGAAGTTGGAAACGGTGGCGATGCCGCCGGCCCAATTGAGTTGCGACGCCTGTTTCATCTCATTCATGACTTATCATAACTTAAAGCGCTCACGTGCGCGATCTGGACGTGAGAGGGGAGTGGAACGATACCGTACCGGCTGCGGGGGGTGCCAGGTGCAGGTGGTGGTAGGGTTATTTTCAAACAAAAAACGACCAAACGATGCACAAACTCAACAAAATAACGATTTTTGGCGCAGAAAAGGGGGCGAGTTGGGCTTCACTTGCCGATTCGTCCGCCAAACACTCGTCTCGCCTGATGAATGCGCAGAAGTTCATCCAGGCTTAGGGGTGTCTGCCGATGGTGTTCAATGAGGCTACGCAACTCGGAGAGCGTATAGACGCAGCAGGGGGCAGCGCCGGCTTCGATCAAGCAGTTCCGGGTGTCAAGATCCTGGCAAAAGAAGACCGTCTCCTTCAGCGTTTTGGAATACGCCAATTCGAAAGCAAAGCTCTACTGGTTAACATCGCGTTACTGGTAGAAACGCTTGCCGATCTCTCTTACCAGCTTCCGCGCTCCGGTGGCCTGAGATACTCGGCCTCGATGCGTTCGAGCCGCTCGTTTGGGACAAGCGGCAGAGAAATACGCCCATTTTGGCCCACGTGCTCTGACGTGCTTTTTCATAGGTAAAATGCTCGAACGAGCTTTGTCTCAAGTGTTCTCAAATATGCTCAAAAAATACTGTCGGTGTATAAAGAAGTGGACAAAGAGCGATCATCAATGAATCACTCCTGAATCGCGGGCGTAATCGCGTTAGGATCGCTTTTGATAATGAAGGGCTGGCAAGCGTCCCGAGAGCAGAAGTTTCATCACAGCGTTTATGTCATCCTGCTTGACAATGCTGTTGCTAAACATCCATCCATTTTACGCGCCAATCCAAGGCGTGATCCGTTGAACCCGTGCGTGTATGTCGGAATGACGGGACTTCCTGTAGACGAGCGTTTTGAAAATCACAAAAATGGTTACAAATCAGCTTGGGTCGTAAAAAAATACGGGGTTCGATTGATGCCTGAGCTTTACGAACATCTAAATCCGATGCCGTTTGAGGCAGCGGTCCAGATGGAGATCGAATTGGCTGAAGATTTGAGAGCCCAAGGATATACTGTAACTGGCGGAAGATAGTCGCGGTTTGGTGTCCCAAGAAGGCAGATTCAAAGTCAGAGACGATGCGTCTCTTGCCGTTGCCGCAATCGCCGCTTTAACGGCGTTCTTCGGAGACTTTTTCCTGAGTATTCAAACCGTCCGGGTCAGGGCAGGCATTGAAACGAAATGCTTTTGCACCTGGGACATCGGCCAGCCCCTTCCAATGGAACGGGCCGAGTGAAATGTTTAATGTAATTACAATCATTGCATTTCCACCGCATCGAACGCTCCTCTTCCGATTTTTGAAGCTGTTTAAGGGCGAAATCCGCCTGTTCCCGAATTGTCTCTAGGATCGCCTTTAACGACGTTTCGGCCATAGATTCAGTTCGAGTTGCTGCGGCCGCTTGCGTGGCTTTCGTCGCCGCAGACGTATGCGGGGTCGCCAAAGTTTAGCAGAAGGCTCTGGTTCCGTTTCATGTTCGCGTGAACATATTCCGAGGCCTTCCGTAGTCAAGAACATCTGCCCTGCCGAAGACTGCTTACCTTGGGTTTGGCACCTGTTTCCGAACGCGCACGGGACGGCCGCCATGAAATGCGATATGTGCCGCCAACACAAGCAAAGTGATTACAGTCGGGCTGAAATCGGGCACCGTCCGAAAATCCTCGGCGCTCGCGACCTCAACGACGAGGACGAACGCTTGATTTTTTTGGCCGCGTATTCGGCTTTGGCTTATTCAAGTCGGCCGATAACGGCAGATTCTCCGCGAAAAGTTTCAATTGGCCCTCCGTCGCTGCATGAGTCGGGTTGATGAGGATTGGAAAGGTTGGCGTTTGTTCCTTTTGCTTTACATATTCGCAAAATGCGGTGAGGCATTCATTCGCGATCTTGGGCAGTCCGACACCATAGACTCGCTCGATGTTAACAAGTCTGTCTTTTAATCTCCTCGGAACTCGGATGGTCAAGCGGGCATCTTTTTGCATATCGGCCGAGTTAGAAGTCCTTCAATCTTCCACACACTTACCTCTACGGAAACGGGAAGACGAAGGTCCCTAATATTTTGCAGGGCCGGGAGAATTTAGCGGCAGCCTAGGCAGGTGGCGACGTCATAGGTTTGTGAAGCGTGCCGTCGGGGGGGTGTGCCGGGGGTCAGCGTGAGCCTGAGCCGGTGACAGCCTGAAAGCCTGTCCCTTATTCTACCGACGAGCAGGTCATGTGGTAGTTAGCCTGACACTTAGGTTAACAGCAGTAATAGCAAAGATCTCGCATCCAACCAGTAACAACTATTCACAACAGCTCGTGTTAAGTGCTTTGTTTGGTCTTCGCGAGAGAAGCCCGCGGGCGGGTTTGTTCAGTTCAAGTTGTGCGCCCACCTTTTGTAGGCCCGCAGTCAACGCTTCGACTTGTTTCTCCAACTGCTCGACTTTGCGGTGCTCTTTGAGGAATTCGTTGAGCAACATCGCGTTCACCGCTTCGTAGCGCACGCTGTAGATCTCGCCATCCTTGTCGCTTCCAGGAGAGACTGACCTTGTTTGATAGGAGAGATGTAATCGTAAGCCCGAATGGCGGATCTGGAATGTTATTGAAGGGTCGTAACGTGCTCTTCACTCGAATAGGCGGATGTTGTGTACGCATTGTAAGCTCGCACTCTATAGTAATACTTGGTTGCTCTGCTAAGACCTGTATCAGTGAAAGAGGTTGTATTGGCGCCGACCGTCGCAATTTCAGTAAAATTTGTATCTGTGAGCGGGCTTCGCTCAATTCTAAATCCGGTTTCAGTCGCAGATCTATCGGTCCAGGTCAAACGCACTTTGGACGAGGATAACGCCTGTGCACTTAAACTGCTGGGAGAAATCAGAACAGTCGTCACAGATTTTTCGGAAGAGTAAGCTGAACGCCCTCCTGCGTTAACTCCTTGCAGCCGATAGTAGTATTGAGTCCCCTCGATGAGACTGGTAATGGTAGCGGCTGTTGTGTTTGGTCCGAGCGTGGTTAGTACTTCATAAGTTCCAGTCGCTCCAATCTTGGACTCGATCCTGTAACCCAGTTCGTTACTGGCATTGTCACGCCAAGTAAGGTTTACGGACAACGAGCCGTTTGCTGTCCCACTTAAGCTACTGGGTGCCCTTGGAGGAGACCGAGTTACTGTGAGAAGAGTACTCGCAGTGTCGATTACAGAACTCAGGGTTGGATCATCCAGGTCTGCTAAATAAATTTCCTGATACTGCATCCCATAATGTGCGCCAATGGTGATGGCGTTAAGCAGGATGGTCTGCTTATTGCCGGGTCTCCCGCCGTTCATCCGATAAGTAGAATCCCCGCTCACGTTCCACAGCATTTGACCAGCCACATTCGGGCACTGATCGAATAGGACCTGCCAGTTGTCTAAGGAAGTTTCAACAGCCGGATCATTGGTGGTTGCAGAGAGTGAGAACTTTGTAGTAATAAATCGCCCATACGTCGTTGTCGCGTAATCAACGACCGTTTCTGCCAGGTAATCTACGGTTGGATCGAGACCGGTAGTATTGCGGCCGATGGGCAAAACGACGTTCTGGTTTGGGAAAGCAGCCATCGTGGCATCGATGATCGTCTCGCCTGCGTTAACCATTAGCTCGGTGGTGTATCCCGCCGCCAGCCAATTCGCAATATCCTCCGGGGCATCGGGTATGTTCCAATCAACTGTTGTAGAGTTTGCAAATGAGCATCCCACAACAACAATGCTGGAATGAGAGGCAAAATGAGCGCCCGCAGCCTGAATGAACGCTATTTTCTTAGCCAGAAAGATCGGATCCCAGAAGACGGGTATCGTAACTGGCTGTCCGTAGGTCGAATGGTGTGGGTTGGGATCGATAAATGTGAAGGTTTGTATATCTGGATAATCCGTCAGAAGCCAATCAGGAACGTTCAAACCTCCTGAGGTTATTCCAAGCAGAGCTTTCTTCCCATAAGCCTCCGCTTGGGCAAGTTGAGTGTCCAGAGTCGACCAATCATACACGCCTTCTGTTGCTTCAATATCGGGCCACTGGTCTCCGAGATCGAGCCCCACGATACGCGGATCGTTGAGGATTTGATCTGGAAATCCATTCGGTCCCCGAACAGGCATGCAAAAGATACCTTTCGGAATCGGCGCAACGGTAGCGTCTGCAACGGAAATGAGGCCTATCATCACGAGGCACACACTTCTCCAAACAATAAATTTTTTAGTTCTGTTCATAATAGCTCCCTTGAGACTCTTAAATTGGCTCGCCGGTGAGTGCGCTTCGTTCTGAGACTAACGAATTTCATAAACGCCTTCCTGGTTGGGGTTGACTGCTCCAGATCCGCGCGGAACGGAGGAACCATCTTCACGAGGTGCTTTGAACGGCGGCCTCGCATCAGATTCTCGGGTTCCAGGTGAATCTGGAGATCGCACAAGCGGTGTCTCAGCGAAGGTTAAGCCTTTCAACCACCTTTTCACCCGGCCGAAAGTGCGTTGAGGCGCGTCGGATGACGTAATCGTCTGACAAGTACACCATCCGCACCATCCGTGTCAAAACCTTTTGACGGTCCACAGAACAATTTCGGGAATGGTGCGGACTGGTGGAACGCGTGGGCAGCAAGATGGATTTCAGCCGACCGCGGGTGATCGCGGAGTACGGTCCGGGTGAAGGCGTGCACTCGCGCGGGATCGCGCGACGCATGACCCTGGACTCGCATCTGCTCCTGTTTGGGCTCGACGCGGCCTTCGCTCATTATCTCGAACGGCAATTTGCCCGAGATTGGCGGGTAAACGTCAGCCATGGGGGTGCCATGCGCCGCAATTTCTGAAGGGCCGTGAGTCCGACGCCCATTTCGCCGAAATCACCGTGATTTACGGGAAATTCATTTGCATATCACAGGTACAATGCACAAGGTTTGCTCGTTTAACTTCGTCCTCACACTGCAATGGCCGCGCAATTTTCGTTCGATGATGTGGCACAGGATGTGCCATATCATCGCGCCATGACGAAGATGGCGATGTTCATCGCTAGGCGGCGCAGGCACGTAGTTTTGCTGGGAAGTGCTCTGATGGAATTGGAATTGCTCCATTCGTCATAGCAATCATCATCTTCTGCCAGTCTTATCAAAGCAGATGAAATTCCACGATATTACCTGAGAATCTGGGATGTTTACGAATTTGGACGCTTCGACAACCCACAGCCACCTCATCCCTCCACACGGTGGCGAACTTATTAATCTCAACGTAGGCGGCGAAAGAACGGCCGAACTAAAAGCGCAATCGAGGGACTTCCCTTCGTGGGACTTGACGGCCCGCCACATCCGCGATCTTGAACTACTGCTGAACGGGGGTTTCTCTCCCTTACGCGGCTTCATGACCAAGGCAGATTACGAAGGCGTCTGCCACAATATGAAGCTCACGAGCCGCCTTCTCTGGATGATACCGATCACGCTCGATGTCACCGAATCTTTCGCTAAAGCCCTGAAGCCAGGGAGCAGCAAGATCGCGCTGCGGGATGCAGAGGGAGTAATGCTGGCGGTACTACATGTGGAAGACGTGTGGCAACCGGACCGTAAAGCCGAAGCGAAGGCGGTTTTTAATACCACTAGCCCGCTTCACCCCGAGGTGAACTATCTGCTGAGCAAAGAAAATCCATGGTACGTAGGCGGCCGTATCGAAGGTCTCCAGCCGCCGTCGCATTACGATTTCAAGAATCTCCGTTTAACTCCAGCTGAATTGCGGGTCGAATTCGCCCGGCTCGGGTGGCGCCGTGTCGTAGCGTTCAGACGCGTAATCCCATGCATCGCGCGCACATGGAATTGACCCTCCGCGCAGCGAAACAGGTTGAAGCTAACCTGCTGATCCATCCCGCGGTTGGGGTGACAAAGCTTGGTGACGTGGATTACTTCACGCGCGTCCGTTGGTATCAACGACTGCTCACGAATTACCCGCATGGGACGGCAAAACTTTCCCTGTTGCCGCTCGCCATGCGTCTGGGCGGACCACGGGAAGCGATTTGGCACGCCTTGATTTGGAAGAATCACGGCTGCACACACCTCATCGTGGGACGCGATCACGCCGGCCCAGGCAAAGACGCGGACGGAAAGCCGTTTTATGGGCCGTATGAAGCTCAAGAATTATTCAAAAAACACGAAGCTGATATCGGCGTAAGCATGGTTCCGTTTAAAATGATGGTCTATGTGGAAGATGAAGATAAGTATTTTCCGGAGGGCGAAGTTCCCAAGGGTACACACGTCTTGCACCTCTCTGGCACAGAATTGCGTCAGCGATTAAATGAAGGGCGTGACATTCCTGCATGGTTTACCTATCCCGAGGTCGTACAGGAACTGCGGCGCAGTTTTCCACCGCGGCATAAACAGGGGTTGACAGTCTTTTTCACTGGCCTCTCAGGCGCCGGTAAATCGACGATTGCCAGCGTTCTCGTCACCAAATTTCTCGAAGTGGGCGGCAGGCCAGTAACGCTTTTGGATGGCGATCTGGTTCGCAAGCATCTTTCTTCGGAACTTGGCTTTTCCAAGGAACATCGAGACCTCAATATTCACCGCATCGGATACGTCGCTTCCGAGATCACCAAAAATGGCGGCATTGCAATTTGTGCTCCGATCGCGCCGGATGACTCCACTCGCAAACATATGCGCGCCATGATCGAGCCAGTTGGCGGATTTATTATGGTGCATCTCTCGACCTCGGTTGAGGTATGCGAACAGCGCGATCGCAAGGGTCTCTACGCGAAGGCGCGGGCTGGAATTATCAAGGAATTTACCGGCATTTCAGACCCCTACGAGGAGCCTTCCGATGCTGAAGTGGTGATCGATACTGCCGAGTTCACACCCGAAGAGGCTGCGCAGCAAATCATCCTACATTTAGAGCGTGAAGGCTTCATCGGACTCAATGAAGAACTGGCCTGAACGTGAAGCGAAACTGCTTCTTGTCACAAAGATTGAGAATCAACAACGCATTATTTTAAGAATCTCGTCGCAGGACGCGCGCATCTGCGCGTCGGCGGCAGCGACGCACTAGAGGGTATAACGTTGAAAGAAATGTTTTCAGGTCAATCCTCGCGCGACGTGCAGGACCGGACCCTAGGGACCGGCCCGGAAAAAGCGCGGAGGCGAGTCATGGTGATTGGACTGGACTGCGCAGCGCCTGAGTTGATCTTCGATCGCTGGCTTGATGATTTGCCAAACTTGAAGTCGCTCTGCCGGAGCGGACTGCACGGACTGCTCCGCTCGTGCGATCCGCCCATCACAGTGCCGGCGTGGTCGGTGATGATGTCCTCCAAGAGTCCTGGCCGGCTTGGAGTTTACGGGTTCCGAAACCGTGCGGATCACTCTTACGACCGGTATTCCATCGCCAACTCACTTGCGATTAAAGAAGACCGGCTCTGGGACATCCTCTCGCGCAGTGGAAAACGCTCCATTGTCATAGGCGTGCCGGGAACCTACCCACCACGCCCCCTGAATGGCTTAATGGTGACCGACTTTCTAACCCCGGACACGACCTGCCAGTACACGCATCCGCCTGAACTCAAACAAGAGATCGAGCGGGTGGTTGGCGAATATATTTTGGATGTGCGTGATTTTCGATCCGGCAACAAGGAGAAGATTCTGGCTGACATTTATGAGATGACCCGGAAGCGGTTCCAGCTCGCGCGGCATCTGCTGGCGAAGGAAGATTGGGATTATTTCATCATAGTTGAGATGGGCATGGACCGTATCCACCATGCGTTTTGGGACAATATGGACACGACTCATCGCTTCTACGAGCCCGGCAACAAATTTGAGAACGCGATTCACGACTACTACAGAGAAGTGGACCGTGAAATCGGCGAGTTGCTCGCGTTTGCCGACGACGGGACGGCTGTGCTGGTGGTCTCCGATCACGGCGCCAAGCCGATGGATGGCGGCATCTGCGTTAACGAATGGCTGCTTGCAAATGGCTACCTCACCCTCGCCGAAAAGCCTCCCGGCGCAACACCGCTCTCTAAAGTCAAAATTGATTGGTCCCGGACGAAAGCATGGGGCGACGGCGGATACTACGCGCGTATCTTTCTCAACGTCGCGGGCCGCGAGCCAAACGGAACCATCGCACCAGGGGATTATGAGAAAGTGCGTGATGAGCTGATCGCTGGACTGAAAGCAATTCCAGATGAAAACGGACACGAAATCGGCACGCAAGTTTTCCGGCCGGAAAAATTGTATAAAGAGGTGCGCGGCGTGGCACCGGATCTGATCGTTTATTTCGGCGCTCTTTTCTGGCGCTCCGTTGGCAGCGTCGGCGACGGAAAAATACACACCTTCGAAAACGACACTGGGCCGGACGGAGCCAACCACGCCGAGAACGGCATCTTCCTTTTCCGGCCAGCTAACGGTGGCCTGCCAGGTGGACGCCGAATAGACGGGCTTGGTATAATCGATATTGCACCTATGGTTTTGCAGTTGCTTGGTCTCCCCGTTCCCGTAGATATGGAGGGTAAGTCGCTCGCCTTCGTCAATCTGTGAGTAACGCCCGGCCTTGTAATTTTCTCAGCCAAGTAAGGATGGTGCGCGCGCGCGCACCTTTGCGGTTGAGCTTTGGCGGGGGCGGCACGGATGTCTCGCCTTACGCCGATACACATGGCGGTTGTGTACTCAACGCCACGATCTCGCGCTATGTTTATGGTACATTGGTGCCAAAGTCGGAACGTTCGATCGGCTTTCGCTCCTTCGATTATGGAACGATCGTTTACTGGACCCAGGAGGAACACTTCCAGTTCGACGGGCAGATGGATCTCGTTAAAGGGGTGCTGAAGCGCTTCGAACTCGACA
>WNFP01006241.1_pt1 | contig 18161 bp, 19 predicted proteins | sample 5400201 | NCBI WGS metagenome assembly WNFP01 (sample SAMN13153355, study PRJNA577476) | soil metagenome | isolation source: 115 cm saprolite under Madrone tree | place: USA:California | collected 2016-06-14 | reverse complement strand
TTCCCTGACGCATCTCCTCTTTCTCGCATTTCTCCTGTTGCGCGACTTGTGGTTTTTCTGCGAGATCGGCGAAAACGATGTGCGCGCAGAAATTGTACGGATGCGTAGGAATTTGCATTGACCGTATTAGGAGGAGCAGTAACCATGACCCTCTATGACGAATCGTCAATCGAAATCTTCTCAACGAGCCCGCAGTCGAAAGACCTTCCGCGGGAAACCTATGTGCAACAAGTCATCGATGTGGCTCGTTGGAGTGAAGAGGCCGGCTGTACCGCCATACTGGTGTACACGGATAATTCTCTCGTCGACCCTTGGTTAGTGTCACAGATCATTCTCCAGAACACGGAGCAGCTCTGCCCTTTGATTGCGATTCAGCCAGTTTATATGCACCCGTACACGGCCGCTAAGATGATCGCCAGCTTTGGCCACCTTTACGGACGTCGCGTTTACCTGAACATGGTTGCTGGGGGATTTAAGAATGATCTTCTCGCACTCAACGATACGACACCACACGATGACCGTTACGCCAAGCTGATTGAATACACCACGATTATTAAGCTGCTTCTCTCGAGCCACGATCCGGTCTCCTTTGCGGGCAAGTTTTACAAAGTGGAGAAACTTAGGATGTCACCGCCCTTGGCCACAGAATTGTTCCCTGAAATCCTTATCTCCGGTTCCTCTGAAGCGGGATTGCAGGCAGCGAAAGCCGTCGGTGCGGTGGCAGTCCAATATCCCAAGCCCGCGAAGGAATACGAACGGATTGGTTTCTCCAACGGCTTGCAGGCTGGAGTGCGCATCGGGATTATCGCGCGAGAGCACAGCGCAGACGCCTGGGCTGTGGCGTGCGAGCGATTCCCCGGCGATCGCAAAGGACAGATTGCGCATGAACTCGCCATGAAAGTTTCGGACTCGCACTGGCATCTGCAGCTTTCCGAGATGGCGAAAGAAATCCGGTCGACTCAGAGCGTCTATTGGATGTGGCCTTTCGAAAACTACAAGACCTTCTGCCCCTATCTCGTCGGCAGCTACGAGGAGGTTTCGGAGGAGCTCTCTGCTTACCTGCAGATTGGCTATCGCACATTCATTTTGGATATACCATCGAACCGGGAAGAGCTCCAAAACGTCCAGATTGTTTTCCAAATGGCGTCAGAACGCGCACTCCCATGAAGGGCTTGCTCCAAGACTGGGTCACTCAGCAGGCGCAACGGCGACCCGAGGCAGTCGCCGTTGTCCTGGGTGCGGAAAAACTCACGTACGGCCAGCTGGAGATGGCCAGCAATCAGCTTGCGCGCCTGCTAATAGAGGTCGGTTGCCAAAAAGGCGATCGCCTGTGTTTCCTCATGCCCAAATCAGCGGTGGCTATCGTAAGCATGATCGGGATTCTGAAGGCGGGTTGCATCCACGTACCTCTGGACCCAGCTAGCCCATCTCTGCGGACGCGCAGGATCTTGGAATCGTGCGAAAACCGCTGGATCCTTGCAGCGGGGCATGTCTTGCCTTTGCTCTGCGAGCTGTTACATGACCCTTCTTACCGCACTCGCATTTCCGTCGGATGGCTGCAACACCAGAAGCCGTCCGCCGCGAGTTTTCCAGTGGAGTGGTCCATGGATGATGTCGCCCTTATGGAATCAACTCCGCTGCCGCAGCACACCTCAAGCGCGGATCCGGCGCACATACTGTTCACCTCCGGTTCAACAGGGATGCCCAAAGGCGTCGTCATCACACACTCGAATGTAGTGAATTTTGTCGAATGGGGACTCCGCCATTTTGGAATTGACTCATCCGACCGTCTTTCCGGCCATACTCCGCTCCATTTCGACCTTTCCACATTCGATGTGTTTGGAACATTCGCAGCTGGAGCCGAATTGCACATGCTCCCCCACGAGGCAGCATTGTCCCCGCTCATGCTGGCCGAATTCATCCGCAACGAGGAACTGACGCAGTGGTTTTCCGTTCCTTCGGTATTGAACTATATGTCGAAGTTCGACGTGATTAAATTCCGAGACTTCCCCTCGCTGCGCCGCGTGCTGTGGTGCGGTGAAGTGCTGCCTTCGCCCGTGTTGTGCTACTGGATGCGGCGTTTGCCTCACGCCCGTTTCACAAACTTGTACGGCCCCACGGAGACTACCATCGCCAGCAGTTTCTACGACGTCCCCGCATGCCCGACAGATGAGAGAGGCTCCATCCCCATCGGAAAAGCCTGCGACGGCGAAGAACTGATGATTTTCAACCAGAATTTGCGACCTGTATCTTCGGCTGAGATCGGCGACCTCTATATCGGCGGAGTTGGATTGAGCCCCGGCTACTGGCGTGATCCAGAGAAGACGGCGGCCGCCTTTATCCATGACCCGCGCAGCGACAATCCGAACGATCGAATCTACCGAACTGGTGACATGGCGCGGCGCGGTGAGGACGGCCTCGTGTATTTCATCGGCCGCAACGATACGCAGATTAAGAGCCGCGGGTACCGCATCGAATTGGGCGAGATCGAGGCAGCTTTAAGCTCTTTGGCGTGCCTGCAAGAAAGTGCTGTCGTCGTGATTGACCGGGGCGGCTTCGAGGGTTGGCTCATTTGCTGTGCCTACGTGGAGCAGCCCGGTTCACACTCTACCCCCAGCGGCCTGCGTAAGGAATTGGAGAAACAGATTCCAAGCTACATGATTCCCGTTCGGTGGATGGCCTCTCCGGCGTTACCAAAGAATGCCAACGGCAAGATCGACCGGCCTAACCTCAAGGAGCTTTTCCTGGAAGCAGAAACCCGGTCGTCCAGAAAGAACGGCCTAACCCGTGCAGCACGCGCGTAGGAAGAGGGCTGGCAGCGATGAACATCCTGCTCACAGGTGAAGAATCGGCGGGCATCCGGGTGCTGCGACTGCTGGCCGAATCGCGGCATAGAGTCGTGGGCGTGCTCGCGTCGCCTAAACCGCGATACGGCGGTCCGGCCACTCTTTGGAAGACGGCCCAAGAACTCGGCTATCGCACTCGGGCTGCGGAGATCGTCCGGCAGCCGGCGTTTGCCCGGCAAGTCCGCGAAGACCACGTAGACTTGCTGCTTAACGTCCACTCTCTCCATATCATCGACAATGAGGTCCTCCGCGCTCCCAAAATCGGCAGCTTTAACCTTCACCCTGGTCCGCTTCCTCGCTTTGCAGGCCGGAATCCGGTGTGTTGGGCCCTCTACTTCGGAGAGAAAACGCACGGCGTCACGCTGCACCGGATGACGGCTGAGATCGACGCCGGCCCGATCTTGTATCAGTCCATCTTTCCGATCACAGAAACGGACACGGGGCTTTCCGTATCCCTTCGGTGCATCCAGGAAGGACTATTGATGGTTTCTCGACTCCTGGAGGACCTGACAGCGAATCCGGTTAAATTGCCCGAGATTCCCCAGGATCTGACGCTGCGGCAGTGCCTTGGCCGCGAGGTTCCGCATCACGGTCGCATGATCTGGTCGCTTCCCGCGCGGCAGGTGGTGAATTTTGTCCGCGCGTGCAATTTTTGTCCCTTCTTGTCGCCGTGGGGCCATCCGCGGGCCCGCAAGAACGGATGCGAATTTGGCATTGTGACAGCGACACAGACTGGATGCCCAGCCGAAGCCAGCCCCGGCACCGTGGGTGGCTTAGATTGTGCCGGTGTAAGGATTGCTTGCTCAGACGAATGGATTTCCGTCGGTAAAGTAAACGTGCAGGAGAAATTTCTGGACGCGGCTAAAATACTCCGAGTTGGCGATCAACTGGAAAACGGCGCCGAGAGCTGAACATCCGGATCTTGCAGGAAATCGGAATGGCGAATTTGACCTTATTCAAGCTTACTGGAGATGAAAAAAGTGGCTGATCCAGAGACCGTCGCGAATGAGGTCGCGGAGATCTTCTCACAAGGCTTGCACATCGAAGTGCCTTCTCATGACTTCGACCTTTTCACAACCGGCATGCTCGACTCTCTTCAGCTCGTCGAATTGATCTTTCAATTGGAGGAACAATTTGGCATTCAAATTTCATTAGCCGAGATTGATCTGCAAAATTTCCGCAGCATCGATTGCATCGCGTTGATGCTGGTCCAGCGGAACGGCAACGGCGCACAGGATTAAGCCTGGCCACTGAGTTGAATGAAGGCCGCCGCCTAAACCGCCATCAGGAGCTACGTCCCAATAAATCAGGTTAGCGCTAGCGCCGGGCTTTGGAGTCAGCCTAGCTCTCTGTTCTGGCCAAGAGACCGTGTCAAACCAGCTGTAGGGCGATAGTCGCTACTGGATCATAGGTCGTATGTACATATATTAAGGATGGCCGAGCTGAGCGCGCTTCCGGGGCGAGAAGCGAGTTCGGCGTTATAACCTACGTATTGTCAGGCATTTACAGGTATGGCGATGCGAACGCAAGACAAAGAGTAAAGATATCTGGAAGGAGCGCGAATGGGCTTCTCAAAATGATGTTTGGCCCGCAAGGTCATCATTCACCACAAGAGCTCTTCTAGGGGATATCCTTTGCATTGTCATTGCCGTTCGTCGGAGCGAAACTTTCTAGCTTCCCGAATAGCGCTGCTTTTGCCAGGGGTCAAACGTGCGCTTTTGACTCCCGGCCCGCCCGATTCCCTCTTCAGCCTTGCAGCTCTGCAGCGACCTTCTCGCGGCTGAGAGATGGCCAAGCGAACACCTGATTGTTCTCGACCCCAATAACAACGATGCTTTCGGCACGCTGACGGAAGCTTGGCTCTGGCTGTTCTTACCTTAAGGCCATTCAAAGCCCGATTTCCTTCTAGAATCAGTGGGAAAAAAGCGAGCAGCAAAAGGGACAGAACATAATGAAGACCCTCTTCTATATTTTGAGAAAAGACGGCAATGGAATATTTCGTTGGGTCGAAGCTGTAAATGACGTTGACACGGCCGAGACTCGCGTGCGGCAATTATGTGCGGAATCACAAAATGAGTTCGTTGTTTTTAGAAATATCGACTTGCGTGTGGTGGCCATGGCGAGCGAAAACACTTATAAGCGGCTTTAGGCTGCATAAACGGTGCGTGTGTAGCAAAGGAGTTGGTGAGTTTCTAAAGGAGTGGGCCCGCTGACCTATGGGCATTATTCAAGGATTTAAAGATTTTCTTGGGGGCTTCCGAGAAATTATGGCCGCTGATCGCGAAATGCCGCCCCCACAACGGTTTCGATGGCCAGTGTTCGTTATTCTGGTTGCCGTACTCTTGCTCTTGATTTGGGTTCTGATGGCTACAATTCGATGAAAAGAGCTCGAGGATTATGGGGATCCCAATCGCGATTGACCAAAAACCCCTGCAAACGCCTTTGCAAGTTATAATCAAAGGCGGAGGAGTGGGTGAGCGGTTGAAACCGGCGGTCTTGAAAACCGTTAGACCCGAAAGGGTCTCGGGGGTTCAAATCCCTCCTCCTCCGCCACTAATCAGCGCCTAGCTTTGGTGGAAAGGATTGCCCTTTTCGGATCCGGCGAGCGATTGCGCGGCTCGTTATCACAGTCTTATCACAACCTCTTACTGGACCTACCCGACAAGATCGAGTTCACTGAATAGCTGTTCGACCCGTCAAAAATAGTGTTCCACGCATATGCTGTTGCATCGCACAGTTGTCTGGATTGAAGCCAATCAACGTGGCGGGGAAGCGTATGGGTTTGCAGTCGAAGTAAAGACGCTGAATCCAGCTTAGGTGTGCAGTCTGAGACGGATCTCCTGACGGGATTCGTAAAATTGTCCCTGGAATTTAGAAGAGTCGAAAATAACCAGCAGTTCCCCACGCCTTACTTACACAACCAACCATCGTCCCTCCTCCTGCGCCATCGCTCAGAAGCACATTCCAGATATTCTGAGTAGGAACTGGCGGGAATTTCTCCCACAACACTCGGAGTTACTTCGTTATGGTCGCGCCCACAGCAGGTGGAAGTGTGCTCGTTTGCTGCAAATCCACGCCAAACTCCGGGTTGCCTTCCATTGCGACCTGCTCGCACTTGATCTGACCGAGAGTATTTTTGATAACGATGACGCAAAACGGAACGGCTTTCTCCAGCGAGGCCGACCTATGTGACCGGTAGGTTCTGTAACCCACGTGTCCGGGCCGGACCCGGGGAAAATGGCGCGCCTGGAGGGGTTCGAACCCCCGACCCTTAGCTCCGGAGGCTAATGCTCTATCCATCTGAGCTACAGGCGCGCGGTTTGCTTAGGAAAAAGCCTACATGAAGATTCTATCGCTGATCGGGCATAGGCGCTAGCGTGGGGCGCGTCAGCCTCTAGCGCGATCTTTAATTTGTTTGGCGAGCTTTTCGATGGCCTCGGCTTTCTTCAGCATGGCCAAGGAAAGCACGGTAGTGGAATCGGTTTTTTCCACCTCTTTCTTCAGGTCGGCGGCGAGGTCGTAGAGTTTTTCAACATCCTTTTTTATATTTTTCTGGCGCTCTTCGAGCATGGCCTTGATGCTGGCCCCGCGAAGGGTCGGGGAGTTCGGGCCATTTGCGGGATCTTCGGAACCGTCGGGGCGGCGCCTGCCTCGTGAAGTGTCTTGCACAGGGGAGCCCTGGAAGCGGACAAGAATGCCAGGCACGACAGCCAAGGACGTCAGCAGCCAACTACGTCTGGACGATTGCATATTTCCTCCCCAGCCACGGTGCCGCGGCGGCGCGCTTGCCGTGGAACCCTGAGTGATATACTTTCCCTCCCATAGAACATGATGTCCAGCCCCCTCACCCATTTCTACGATTTCACGATACCGAACGTACTACATCTTGCGGGCATCCTTGTTTTAGCCCTGATATGCATCCGGTTGTTGCGGGGCGCGACCAACAAACTCATTAGACCGGCCACGGCGCAAACAAAGGCCGCACAACAGCGCGAACAACAAACGCGCGAACTGGCAGACAAGGCTTACAACGCAGGAAGCAAAGTCGTTTGGATTGTGGCGGCGCTGACCGCGCTTCCCGAATTCGGCATCAGCGCATTGCCTGGAATCGTGATTACGGGCGTGGTGCTACTAGGCTTCAGCATCGGTGCGCGGGAGACGGTGCGCGATGTCATCGCCGGTTTGCAAATCGTAATGGAAGAGCAGTTCGTGGCCGGCGATACGATACAGGCTGGAAATACAACCGGCCGCGTGGAGCAACTAACATTGCGACGGACGGTGGTGAGAGACGGACGCGGGGCACTGGTTTCATTTTCGAACGGTGAAATGCGGATGGTCAGCAACCTGAGCCGAGACTGGTCGCAGGCGTTCGTGGATATTGGCCTAGCTGCAGGCGTGCCACTGGAAAAAACATTGCAAGCGCTGGAGAGGGCGGCGGCAGAGCTGCGCAGCGACGCGGCGTGGTCGCAAGCGCTAGTGGACGGGCCGCGTGTTTTAGGCTTACAAGAATACGATCGCGGCGGGACAACGCTGCGTTTGCAGGTGCGCACGGCGCCGACGCGACAGGATGAGGTATGCCGCGAACTGCGACGGCGCATTCAAATGGAGCTTCAGCGCCAAGGCATTGCGGGAGCGAACGCCAAATCAGACGGGGCGCCCGATGCATAGGAGAGAAGCCGACTGGCGAGCGCACGCGAGGAGGTCAACATGGCGCAAGTGAGCTATGACGAAGTCAACCTGATGTTGCGACTTTATGACATGAGACGAGAGCCGCGGCTGCGGCAAGCGCGCGCATGGTTCGTGGAAAATTTTCATCCCACATCCGCGGAAGACATGATGGAGAAATACCCGCAGGGAAGCGAAGAGAATACTTACATCCGCATGGTGATCAGTTATTGGGATATGGTGGCGAGCATCGTGAACCGCGGGCTGATCAATGACGAGCTATTTTTCGAGAGCAACGGGGAGATATGGGTAGTGTGGGACCGCATGCGCACGATCGTGCCGATCTGGCGAGCCGCGTTCAAGAATCCGCGGCTGTTTGCAAACATCGAAGAGACGTACAAGCGGCTGGAAGCGTGGCGAGAGAAACAAGCACCGGGATCAAGCGCGGCGATGCGCAACATGATGGCGCAGACAATATCGAAACCAAAGGCGAGTTGATCTTGTGAAAGCCTGTCGCCATCCGATGAAAAAGACAGCGCGGGCCGGCCGTTCGAGGATCAGCGGTGACGCTCGGCCGGGGTGCGCTCGGCTGAGCATGTTTCCGACCGCTCTTCGGGAGTAGCGAGCTTCACGCGATTTCGGCCATCGGTTTTGGCCGTATAAAGCGCGGAATCGGCCTCATTGATCAAGTCCTCCGCAGTCCGGTGTCCCCAGTCGCAACTTCGGAGCGCTCCCAAACTCATGGTGACTTCCAGAGGGCCGGAGTCCGTGTGCACTGGGCGAGTACAGATGTTCTTACGAATCTGCTCTGCGCGGGCGAGCACCGCATCGGGATCGCAATTATTGAGCACGGTAAGAAATTCTTCACCGCCGTAGCGGCCGACAAAGTCATAGGAGCGCACGGACAGAAGCAAGCGGCGAGCGACTTCGCGCAGCACCTGGTCTCCGACCAAGTGGCCGTACGTGTCGTTGACGCTTTTGAAATGGTCGAGATCGCCCAAGATGACGGCTGTACAGACGTTCTCGCGTTGCGAGCGAGTGAGCTCACGCCCCAAGAGATCCATGATGACGCCGCGATTCCAGAGCGAGGTCAAGTGGTCGTGCGTTGCTTTGAAGCGCATCTGCTCGCGCGCCTCGACGAGGCTGTCTTCCAGGCGCAAGATGCGTTCACCCGTGCGCAAGCGGGCTTTCAACTCGTCGGCAACGAAAGGCTTAATGAGGTAGTCGTCGGCGCCGGACTCAAGACCGGCGACCACGTCTTCCTTCGATTCGCGTGAGGTGAGAAGGACCATGTAAACGTAACTGTGGTCGCGGCGTTTGCGGATTTCGCGGCAAACACCGGGCCCGTCAATTTCGGGCATCATCCAGTCGAGCAGAGCGAGACGGGGCGCGTCAGGGCGGGCGAGACTTTCAACGGCCTGGCGTCCATCGGCAACAGTCATGACTTCGTAGCCGGCACGTACCAACGTTTTCTCCAGGAGGCGGCGGGACAACGCGTCGTCGTCGGCAATTAGTATTTTCATGGGCGAGCCTCAGTCAAGTAACTTTCCATTTCCGGGAGTAGCCCGTGCACGTCTCGTTGGAACGCGGCAAAGGCGTCGCGCAGTGAGGCGGTTTCCCCTGCCCGAGCGAGCCGCTCAAGGCGGGCAGCCGAGGCAGAAGCTCTTGTCACAGCTAAGTTCGAAAGCATCCCCTTGAGGGTGTGACTGACGTTTGCAATCTCGGTGACGTTCTTGGAATGTACGGCGCTTTCGAGAGACTTGACGTAGACCGGGAACTCTTCTTTGAAAATCGAAAGCAGCTCGCATAATAGCTCGCGGTCATTGTCGATGCGGCTCAACAACTCCGGAAGATTGAGCATGGATGCAGCGGATCCCAGGCCATTGCGTGCGCTGTCATAGCAATAATGGGCGTGCGGCGACGCCCGTGCTCCCATTGCCGAATCGCACGGGTGGTGTCAATGCCGCTGAGGACCGGCATCTGAATGTCCATCAAGATCAAATCGAATTGCTTGGAGCGCACGGTGTCGATGGCTATCTGGCCGTTCACGGCGAGCGTTACGTCGTGGCCCATTTTCTCCAGCATGCGAATGCCGAGCTTTTGGTTTACGGCGTTGTCTTCCACAAGAAGCAGCGACAATTTTTTCGAGGCCAGCGGTAATACTCCCAGCGTCTCGCGCGGGGGCACGGGCGCAGTGGTCCCCAGGGCTTGACGGATGGTCTCGAGGAGTGTGGCGCGACGAAGCGGCTTCGCGAGCTGTCGAAGAATTCCCAAGGCCTTAATGCGCTCTGCGCCGGCCCCGCCGGATGACGATAGGATGAGTATGGCGGGCGGCCGCTCGACCGCGGAACGAAGGAGCCTCTCAGCCACCTCGTAACCGTCCATTCCTGGCATGTTGCGATCCAGAAGTACCAGGGGGAATGGCTTACCTTGCGCAACGCTATTGGCAAACGCCGCGAGAGCTTCGAAGCCGTCGGACGCGAGCACTGGCAACATGCCCCATTTGGGAAGCAGTTTGGCCAGGAGTTCGCGATTTACGTGATTGTCGTCGGCCACCAGGACGGATTTCCCGGCAAGGTCCGGATCGACTAGTTTGCTGGAGGCGTCTACTTCCTGATCAACAGGGGCAAACTCCGCAGTGAAGGAAAATTCGCTGCCCTTTCCAGGCGTGCTGATCAACCCCATTTCACCGCCCATCAGTTTCACCAGGCGCGCTGAGATGGAAAGACCGAGGCCAGTACCACCAAATTCGCGAGTGGTGGAAGTGTCAGCCTGGCAAAACGCCTCGAATATTTTTTTGTGCTTATCCGGCGCGATGCCGATGCCAGTGTCCGAGACGGCAAATCGAATGGCGACTTTCGGAGTGTCGGACGCCAGCCGCTCGGCTTTGACACTAACGTGGCCTTCCTTGGTGAACTTGATCGCGTTACCGACAAGGTTGATGAGGATTTGCCGAACGCGAGTCGGGTCACCAAGGACGAGGTCGGGAATATCGCCTTCCATCGACCAGTTTAGTTCGAGCCCCTTTTGCTGCGCGCGCAGAGCTAACGGGTGAAGAGCATCCTCAACACCGTCGAGTAAAGAAAAGGGCACGCACTCCAACTCAAGACGGCCGGCTTCTATTTTGGAGAAGTCCAGAATGTCGTTGATGATTCCGAGTAGAGCATCCGCAGAGGACTTAACCATGGTGAGATAGTCACGCTGCTCAGCGGACAATTCGGTATCCAGGGTGAGGTCCGTCATGCCGATGATTCCGTTCATTGGTGTACGGATTTCGTGGCTCATGTTGGCGAGGAATTCGCTTTTCGCCCGGCTGGCCGCTTCCGCAGCGTCCTTTGCTTCGCGGAGGCGCACGGCAGCCTCGTAATTTTCCGTAACGTCCTGCACAACCCCTATGTAGCCACGCGAGCCATCGCCATTGGGAGCGATAGCCTGTGCGATCACGTTCACACGAACAGTGTTTCCTGCTTTGCTGAGATAGCGATAGTTACAGTCAAAAAGGCGTCGCGCTTGGGTTGCGGCTCGCCACTCGTCGAACACTCGATCCCGATCGTCAGGATGCGTCGCGGCCAACCAGCCTCTGCCCATGGCTTCAGCAGGAGATATGCCGGTCATTTCCACCCATCGTTCGTTCACGTACAGACAGTTCCCGTGACCATCGTCCATGAAAATGCCAATCGGTGCCGCGGCGCTGAGTGTCCGAAAGAGCTCTTCGCTGTCTTTAAGCGCTCGTTCGGCCCTAAGACGCTGATAAGCGCTCGTTCGGCCCTAAGACGCTGACCGATGTCGTTGTAGAGCCCAAACTGGCCGCGCAACACGCCGTCCACCAGGACGGGTACGCCGAAGGCTTCGACGTCAATCAGATGTCCGTCTTTGTGCCGGCGCTGCACAATGGCGTGGCACGATTCTCCGGACAAAACCTGGCGAGAAAGGGAACCGGCTTGGTCGCGAAGGTGCTCCGGTGCGATTAGCTCGTCGATGGATTTACCTGTCATTTCGTCGGGCGTGTAACCAAACAGATCGCAGAAGGCACGGTTGCTCAGCTCAATCTTGCTTTTGGAGTTTTCGGCAACAATGGCGATAGGATTGGCTTCGATCAAAGTATGGAAATATGTGGATTGCTCGCGAAGCCGTTGGTCCGCTTTGCGGCGCTCGGTAACGTCCTGATAAAGCACGAGGAAACCGCAGACAGCACCGTCCTTTAGCAGCGGCACCCCGTGGATCTCAACGTCAACCAGCTGGCCGTTCTTACAGCGGCGCTGCGCGGTCTTATGTACCGTCTGTTTGGCAAGGACTTCGGAGATGTTGCTATCGACCTGATCCTGAAGATCGCCGCCAGCAACCAAGTCGCGTGGGGAAATTCCGATTGTTTCCTGCTGCGAATATCCGAAGAGGCGTTCAAAGGCGGGATTCGCCAGTTCCGTACGCCCGTCCAGGCCAACAACCATCAAAGCAATGGGGCTGCTGGCCACGAGAGTGTTGAGAAAGCTAGTGCGCTCCAGAAGAGATGCCTCAGCGCGGCGACGCTCTTCGACTTCGTGTTCCAATTCGCTGGTGCGTGTGGCAACGCGGATTTCGAGCGTGTCGCGAGCCTCGGTGAGAGCCGCATCCCGCCGAGCGATCTCATCAAGCATGTGATTGAAGTGCACGCCGAGTTGACTTAATTCTTTCCCTGAGAGTGGGGGAGCGCGGAGCGAGTATTTCTTTTCCGTCGCGACCTGATGAGCAATTTCCGCCAGCTCGACCAGTGGCCCGGTGAGGGAGCGCTGGAGTGTGGCAGTGAGTAGGTAGACAAACAGGAGGGCAAAGGAACCGAAGATGAAGGTGAGCTGTATCGAGTGACGCAAACGCGCCTGAACGTCGGAAAGGTCTTTGTCCAGGTAAAGAGAACCGATTTGTCGCTGTTCGAGGAAAACTGGGGAGGCGAGCGTTAATCGATCCTGTCCCCAGGTCACCCGAAGCGGGGGGGCCGGAGGAATCTTGACGTTTCCCTTTAGATCCGCGCGAATGTAGGAGGCAAAAAAGGCGCCATCCGGTCCGTACAAGACACCCATACGAATATGTGGGCGCGTGTGAAGGGCCTCGAGTAGCTTGGTTGCACCTGCCGGATCGTCAAATGCCAGCGCGGCTATGGCATTGGTGCCAACAAAATCGGCAAGAGATTGAAGATCTTCGACTTTCTGCTGGCGAACGTCGCGTAAGTCAAACACGACATAACCGGCACAACCCAGCAGCACACCAATCCCGCTGGTCAGCATGGTTAAAAGCAAGAGCCTTCGGCGAATCGAGAGTTGGTTGAGGAATTGGAAGGTCATGTCAGCCCTTCGTGGCCTCGGTCCTGGTCACCACATGGCGTGCAAGAGCCAGCATGCGCGAGCTGATTTTTAAGTGCGCGGTATCCGCCGCTATCAGGTTTACTTCGAACCGCAGCGTTTCGTGCTCCGACAAAAAGCTGATAGCGCCGCCTGCGCCTAAGAAACCGTCCGTCTCCCCCACTGTAAGCACATCAGCCCCTTCGAGGGTCTGCAGAACCTTTGCGTAGCGCTTGGACTCCGAGCGGCTGACGAAAGCGATGTGGCAGTTGCGCAGTTCCTGATCCTTGCGCACCCAACGCACCTCGATGCGCCTGCCATGCGGCATTGCGCCACGAGCCAATTCGGCGAGTGACGTGCCAAACGAGAAATCGCCACGTACGCAAATGAGAAAGGGAGACTGCTTGGAGGCAAACGAACTCTCTGGCCAGTCGATGAAGCTGGGGAAGGTCGCCAAAAAGTTAGCTTTGCTGCGGTATTCCGCAGCCTTGGATCCCTGGGAGCAAACCGGCAAGGCCGCGCAGGCGAGCAAAGAAGCGGCGGCCACGAAAAGGACGAGGCGCGGCGAGACAGCCTTGCGACCGCACCGTACGGCACGTGGAGACAGTAGAACCCGATGAAGTGCGCGAGACACAGTTCGCCTCCGCATTAGTGGCACGCGCAAGGCCACTTGGCGATGACACATGGCACGTAAGATACTGAAATTGTGGCGCTTACGATCGATCTTCTCTGACGCTGGGACCAGGAATTTCCAATGCTGAACGTCCACCAATATTCGGTTCATTGTGAAACATCCGGCAGAACGAACGCCGACGTACGGGCCATCTTTTGAACCTCCATGAGTCACGGCGGGCGGAATCTCGGGATGGAGAGGTTCTCGAGAGGACAACAGCCACCAGGTTCCGAAAGTGCGCAAATCTTAGGTACACGCTCATCGCCTTTTCTGTTACAGCCTCCGCTGTATTGTTGAAATTGCGGTCCAGCTTTATATCTCTGTAGCGGTGCATCTCTCGGCCAGATGTCCTCAGAAGTCGTGCTCGCACGTTAAATGTGTAATTAGAACAACGGCCCGGGCACGTAATCGCAGCGGTTTGAATCCAAAGGAGTGTTTCCGCATGGAAACCCAAGCGATCCCCGAACGTACGTTAGTTGCCAAAGCGCAGGCGGGTAACGAAGAAGCTTTCACGGAACTGGTGAGGAGACACTCCGGCCAAATCTATGGGCTGTCTTTGAACATGCTGCGGAACCGAGAAGATGCGGAAGATAACCTGCAGAATGTTTTGGTTAAGGCATTCCATAACATCGGCCGTTTTGAGGGGAACTCGCAGTTCTCCACTTGGCTGGTCCGGATCACAATCAACGAAGCACTGATGAAGCTGCGCAAGCGAAATTCGGAGCGCATTTCGGATTATCACGACGCGAACGCTTCGGAGGACGAGCCAAGGTCCTTCCCCGAGATCGAAGACAGCCGCCAAGATCCTGAGCGCGAATATATGAGCAAAGAACTTACGCGCAAGGTGTTTCGCGGCCTGAATCCTTCACTGCAGGACACGTTCATTCTTCAGAAGGCGGAAGGATGGACCAACCGCGAGTTGGCAGAGGCCCTCGGAATCACGGTTTCCACGGTGAAATCACGTGTGTTCCGCGCGCGGGTGAGGCTGCGGCAACAGCTTGTGGCCCTGACGCATCCAGAGCAGGTTGCCTTGCAAGGATGACTGACAACTGCTTCTCGCAAAGACATTTCCCCCAAATTTGATTGAGGTTTGCGGAGTCACTGCGCTTGCTTCTTTGCTGATTACCCAAAGTTCCTGCGCAAATTCATTAAAATCAACGGTAAAACCAAAGCCAGTTTGGAAGTTGAGACCTCCAAACTGGCTGTTTACCTCATAGGTTTGCACTCTTCTGTTTAGCTAGTCGAAGTGGCCCTTTGACCTTTCACTTCGATCTCGTTAACAACTTGTTTTACGTTGGGAATAGAGGCGGCAAGTTTTTCTACTTGCTCGCGTTTCGCCTGTGAAGGCACATCGCCCTTGAGAGTCACCACGCCGTTTTTCACGTCGTACTTCACGTCTTTCTTTAGCCGGTGCTTGATTAGCGTAGCGTCCAGATTCTTTTCAATGGCCTTATCCAGGTCTGAATCGACTGCCTTGGCTTCGCTTTCATTTCCTGGCGGGCGCACCGAGACTTGATCAGCAACCACCAGATTGGGGGCATTGGATTTGGCGATGGATTCCGCTTGCTGTTTGTCGCTATCGGTCGGAACGTTGCCCGTCAGGGTCACCACTCCCTTTTCGCGGTCTTCACTGACACTGACGTCCTTGAAACCGGCCTGGTCCAGGGACTTGCGGATATTATCCGTCACCTCGGGAGCCTGATTGCTGGAGCATCCAGACAACATCCCCGCGACGAGCAGCGGGAATACCGACAAAATCATTCTTTTTGCTTTCATGTCTCTCCTTTAATTCCCCGGCCCGAAGCAAACCGCGCGGGTCGGCGGATCCCCTAGGAATCCGACGCATATCCACTGTGACGGGGGATTCAAGACGTCTCAATCAGGCGTAGTACGTAGAAAATTGCGGAAGGGTTAGGAGAACGTCGCGGATGAAACAAAATCTTGGGGTTGTTCCACGAGAATACCCGCTGTCCTACGTGGTCATCCCCATGTCCGTGCTCGTGAAATATGGGCAGACTATGGAATGGAAGGCACGCACGCACCCCAGGCCGCGTTCAGAGCACATAATGTTGATTTGCCGCACCATCCCCGATCCAACTATTCCCGATCCGATCCCGGATCCAGCCCCAAAACCTCCCAGCCCGAGCAGCCCACCCCGCAGCCGCCGAGTCCTGAGCTACCGCCGCGGGATCCGAAATCACAGAACGCACCAAGGCCGAATCCGGATCTTCCACCGATACCACCGGGCACACCGCAGCCTCAATTCCATAATTTGCCTATTAGCAGCAGATCAGTGGCGCCGTTGACGGGTTCGCGCCGCCTTGGCAGCCGCTTTGTGCCGGCCTGCGGAGCCGCGGTTGCGAGCGCTTCTTCTGGCTTGCGCGGAGATTGCTGAATGAGACGCAGAACTTCTGCTCTCGTGACGCAGTGCGTTTGAAACGGCCCGGGAACGCTTCGCTGAGGCTGTCTTGGTGATAGTGCGGCCTTTCCTTAAATCGCGTGCGGCTTGGCGTCGCGTCTTTGCTGAAGTCCGACCTTTTTTCGGCGGGGGCAGTTTGACACCTGCACGGCGGGCTTTCGATAAACCGATCGCAATCGCTTGCTGCGGGGAGCGGACGCCGTGTTTGCCTTCGCGCACATGCTCAAATTCCTCTCGAACAAACTCTCCAGCCTGCGTCGACGGAGCTTTACCTTCTTGGCCGTCACGTCGCGCGCGTTCAATTACTTCTTTCTCTGGCATAGAAATACCCTTTTAACCAAAATGAGACTTAACGCGATTCGGCGCACGGGAAACAAGGTCAGTCAAGCCGAGAGGCCACGGAATCAAGAGCATTCTTCCCGGTTCGCAAGACTTTTGTGACGCGGTCCTCGCCCTTATCCAGGACGTCTTGAACCTGATATACCCAACGGCGCCCTTTGCGACGGATTCGCTTCAGTCTATCTTCGGCGCTCTCCGCCAACCACTGGCGAGCGTCCTCGCCTGACATTGGGGCAAAAAGTAGGCCTAGGCCAATGCCGATTCCCAGCCCAGCCATAAAAACTGTGATCGTGCCGCGTCCGTTATTCACTGGGGCACCCTCCTTGAATGATTTTGTCGCTGGGAAAAGTGTCAGGGCCATCGGTGATGGCCTGTAGGGCGGGTTGCGAAGAAAGGTAGCCTTGCTGCGAACAGTCTAATTTGACGGTCGCAACTCTTCCAGAATGGCCCTTTGGGCAAAGTTTTGATCGATACCCGGGCTCACATATGTGCCGTCGCCCGCCAACACATTCAGCGCTCGTACCAACTCGGCCTCGGCATCCGACTTCAAAACGTAACCGCGAGCACCGGCCCGGAAAGCACTGCGCACCAATTCTGTGGACGAATGCAAGGTAAGCAGGAGAATCTTGGTGTCCGGCAGAATGTTACGGATCATGCGCGTGGCTTCAAGGCCGTTCAGCCCAGGCATGGAAACGTCCATGATGATCATGTCGGGCTTAACAGTCTCCGCAAGTCTAATGGCTTCCTGGCCGTTCTCGGCCTCGCCGCAAAGTTCCCACTCTGGAAATGCGTGGAGAATTCCCTGGACGCCGCGACGAATTACCGCGTGATCATCTACAACGATCACCCGTGGCATGGCCCCTCCCTTACAGATCGGTGGGAGGGGGGAGGGAGATTCAAACCTCTTGACGGAGTCAGGTGGAGAGGACCGAATGCAGACGCGCCATTCATCAAGCCTCGATGATCTGATTTCTCACCGCGTACCGCACGAGCTCACTGACTGAATGCAGCTCGAGCTTACGCATGATGTTAGCGCGATGCGTTTCCGCGGTTTTTACGCTGATGCCGAGAGCCACGGCCACTTCCTTGCTGCTCTTCCCTTCCGCGAGGAGCTGAACGATTTCGCGTTCCCGGGAAGTGAGCCGGCTACGCAGGATAGCCATGTGGTCGGGCACCGTGTTTTGTTTGCAGAACCCGTCAAGAAGCATGTCCGCAGCGCGCGATGTGAAGAAAGAACGATGGTTGCCAAGAGCCTCGACCGCCGCGACGAGGTCTCGGTCAGCATCGGACAACGTCCGGCTTTAGCTGTTCCGCCAGAGTCACGGCTTCGCGCCCGGTCTTAGCCTCCGCGACAACATCCCAGCCGTGGTGCGCCGTAAGTAACTGCTTGAGCCCGCGTCGAATAATGTCGTGATCGTCAGCAACTAAAATTCGCAGGGTAGTTACCTCACGTGAAGGTTCGCCGAGCCCTAGGGCCCCGCAAATGCTCGCAAGTCATTGATATTAGGTCCCCCCTTAGATTGACATACCATTTTCCCTGTATTTTAAACAAGGTGAGACCTAACGAGTCCTGCGTACATTTATGGAGTCGCTCATGAGTCGTATTTCGCGAAAAAAAGGCGCGTTGTTCAATCATCCCGCTACACGATTGAGCCGATTGTTAATGTCTCCTTGGAGATATTCAATGGTACGGGAGAACAGTGCATTCACCTGCACAAGCGGCTACTTAATAATCTTACCACTTCCGTGGCGTCCTCCCGAAGCTGGTGTATCGCAAAGCTGGCTGTATTGGCAGGAGGTTGGGTTGTGTGCGTTCGGCTCATTTGGCCAGTCTTCTCCTGCGGTCGGATAAGCCCTTGATCCTGCGGCGGGGCGGCTTCGACAATTCCGATGAACAACCACAACCA
>WNFP01004069.1_pt1 | contig 18161 bp, 15 predicted proteins | sample 5400201 | NCBI WGS metagenome assembly WNFP01 (sample SAMN13153355, study PRJNA577476) | soil metagenome | isolation source: 115 cm saprolite under Madrone tree | place: USA:California | collected 2016-06-14 | reverse complement strand
ATAAAAGAATCTCTTCCTTCTGCCCACTGAATCGGTCGCCTAGGCAGTAGAACTTCCTTCCTCTTTAAACAATCTGCTCGCTTCAGCCACTTCTCCTTCACTCTTTCTCCCCGCCCCCACTCCACTGTCTGAATTGCAGAGACTAAGGAAGCGACATTGCCGCGAAGCAAGGGCGTGTGCTAGCATCCGCCGGGTTGGGGAACGGACCAGCGGTAGATGCAAGTCCGGCGCCTTACCCTGCAGAACGCCGGAATCGGGGCCACGCTCTCCTTCAACTTCTGAATCGCACACCCAGGCGCAGGCCCGCGCCTGAATTCTTCGGGACGGACCTCGTCTGTTGGCGCCGGCATCGCTGGAGCCACGCAAAGGGAGGTCTATATGAAGAGCTATCTCACCAAGGACATACGCAACGTTGGCATTGTCGGCCACGGCGGCACCGGCAAGACGCAACTGGTGTCGGCGTTGCTCTACACCGCGGGGATGACGCCGCGGTGGGGAAAAATTGCGGAAGGCAGCACGACCACAGACTGGGACGAAGAAGAAATCGCACGGAAAATCTCGATTCAGACTGGCCTTGCCTACGCCGAATGGCCTACTTCCGGGGGGCAAGCTGGCGGTTCTGAAAAAGTCAAAATTAATTTCATCGACCTCCCTGGCTACTCGACCTTCATCACGGAAACAAAAGCATCGCTGATCGCCGCGGACGCAGCGCTGATTGCAGTGGACGCGCACGTCGGCGCGCAAGTGACCACGGAAAAGGTTTGGGATTATTGCACAGAGTACGACATTCCCCGGGCGTTTGTGCTGACCTGGATGGACCGTGAGCTGGCGAGCTTTGAGCGCTCGATGGAATCCCTTGAGCAGGTGTTTGGGCGCAATGTGGTTGCGCTGCAACTTCCCATCGGCTCGGAAAAAGGCTTTCGCGGCGTGATCGACCTCGTCGCGATGAAAGCGCATATCTACAAGCCGGATGGAGACGGGAAGCCCTCGATCGAAGAAATTCCCGCCGCGCTTGCCGATGAAGCGAAAGAGGCACACGAAAAACTCGTCGAGATGGTGGCGGAAGGCGATGACGAATTAATGGAAGAGTTTTTCAGGGAAGGCACGATTCCGATAGCGGATTTGATTCCGGGAGTCCGGAAAGCCATAGTCGCTGAAAAAATCTTCCCGGTGCTGATGGCTTCGGGGCTTCGCAATGTCGGAACCGCCAGCCTGCTGACATTTCTTGCCGATGCGTTTCCACATCCCGACGAACACGCCCAGGTGGGTTTCACGGAACCCAACGGCAAAGGCGAGCGCGTGGAGCGCAAGTACGACGACAGTCAGCCGCTCTCGCTGTTCGTTTTCAAAACGCTCGCCGATCCGTTTGCGGGGCGTATCAACTATTTCAAAGTGAAGAGCGGCGTCCTGAAAAACGATGCCACGCTGGCGAATTACAACCGGGGAACGCTGGAGCGCTTCCAGCACACGCAGGTTGTGCAGGGTAAACAGCTCACCGAAATCGCGGAACTGCATGCCGGCGATATCGGTGCGATAGCCAAATTGAAAGAAACGACTACCGGCGAGACGCTGGGCGACAAAGCTGCTCCCATCTACTACAAGCCTGCTCAACTTCCCGAGCCGTCGATCACGTTCGCCATCGAGCCAAAAACGCGTGCGGACGAGGACAAGATCGGCGTCTCGATTCATAAAATTATCGAGGAAGATCCCGCACTGCGTTTTATGCGCGACCCGCAGACGAAGGAGTTTCTCCTTGCGGGGTCCGGGCAGCAACATATCGAGGTGGTCGTCGCCAAGCTGCACAAGCGCTACCACGTCGATCTCACGCTGAAGCCGCCCAAAGTGCCGTACCGCGAAACCATCCGGAGCAAAGCTGACGCTGAGGGCAAGCACAAGAAGCAGTCTGGCGGGCACGGGCAGTTTGGCGTGTGCCGCATCAAAATGGAGCCGATTGAACGCGGGAAGGGCGTCGAGTTCGTCGATGACGTCTTTGGCGGGGCGATTCCGCGGAACTGGATTCCTTCGGTGGAGAAGGGGATTCGCGACGCGGCCGCTCGCGGATATCTCGCAGGTTTTCCCGTGGTGGATTTCCGCGCCGTGCTCTATGACGGCAAGTACCACGACGTGGATTCATCGGACATGGCTTTCAAGATCGCCGGCTCGCTGGCGTTCAAGGAAGCCATGAAAATGGCCAAACCCGCTCTGCTTGAACCGGTGATGCACGTCGAGGTTTACGCGCCAGACCAATATTCCGGCGACCTGATGGGCGATATCAGCTCGCGACGCGGCCGCATCGCTGGTAGCGAAGCGCGCGGGCACAACGTCATCATCAAAGCGCAGGTGCCGCTCGCGGAAATGCTGAGTTATGCCAACGATCTCATTTCAAAAACGCAAGGACGCGCGACGTACTCGATGGAGTTCTCCCATTACGACTATGTGCCGAACGAGCTGGCGCAAAAAGTGATCGACGCGCATAAACCGGCTCACGGCGAGGCTGCAGAAGAAGAAGGATAGGCTTTCTCGGATTCCCGTTGGGGGCACAGATTGGCCTGATTTTTTTCGGGCGGCGCCAAATTGGTGCTTGCCGGAACAAAATACGAAGCCAGACTAGTGCTGCCATGAAAAATAACCCAGCCCGCAAACACAACCCACAAAGACACGGCCCTCAAACGACAGCCATTCACGGCGGAGAACCACGTCGCCACGGAGTCGGCGCGCCTGTCGGCACACCTATCTGCCGCACCTCAACGTTCACCTTTTCCTCGACCGCGGAAATGAAACTGTGGGCCGAGGGCAAGAGCAAGGCGTTCATCTACACGAGGTACGGCAATCCGACACTCAGCGTTGCTGAGGAAAAGATTGCTGCGCTCGAAGGCGGGGAAGCCGCAGTGGTGACGGCGTCGGGTATGGCGGCGATTTCGTCCGCTCTGCTGGGGGTGTTGAAATGCGGCGACGAGTTGATCTCGACCGCGCAAGTTTATGGCGGCAGCTATCGTTTGATGCGCGACGTTTTTCCGGACATGGGGATCCGCGTGCATCAGGTTGGTACCGATCTCGCCGGGCTCGAGGAGCTGGCCACACCACGCACGAAGTGTCTCTATGTGGAAACGCCGACGAATCCGACCTTGCGGCTCGTCGATCTGGATAAGGCGATTGCGTTTGCGAAAAAGCACAAACTAATTTCGATCATCGACAACACGTTTGCTACGCCAGTGCTGCAAAATCCACTGGCGATGGGCTACGACATCGTCGTGCACAGCGCCACAAAAGCTCTGGCGGGACACTCTGATGTGATCGCCGGCGTGGCCGTGGGCAACAAGCGTTGGATGGAGCGCATCCGCCACATGATCATTTATTTGGGCGGCTCGATGGATCCGGAGGCGGCTTACCTGCTGATTCGGGGTATCCGAACGCTGGGAGTGCGCGTCGAGCGTCAGTGCGCGAACGCCATGGCCGTTGCAAAATTTCTGGAAAAACATCCGAAGGTTGCAGGCGTACACTATCCTGGCCTGGCGTCTCATCCGGATCACAAGCTCGCGAAAAAGCAGATGCGTGGATTTGGTTCAATGCTGGCGTTTGATTTGAAGGGCGGGTTGCCTGCCGCGAGGAGATTCTGCGATCGCGTGCGGCTGTTTCTGCTGGCGGCGAGCCTCGGTGGTGTTGAATCGCTCGTCATTTTGCCCATTTACAGTTCGCACTACAATATGAGCGCCGAAGAATTGCAGCGTGCGAACGTAAGCCCAGGTACAGTTCGGGTTTCCGTCGGACTCGAGGACTCGCAAGACCTCATTGCTGATTTGAAGCAAGCCTTGGCGTAACTCAAGAGTCGGACAGACTTCCGTCTGTACATCGTCTGTCTAAAGTCGCCGAAAGATCCAGGGGTGGGCTGGCGCAACAATCGTGTCAATAGGGTTAGGAACACAGACTGAAGTCTGCCTCACCAAAACAAAAACGGGCGGGGCGCCGAAGCGCACTGCCCGTTCTGTATTTTTGCGAAGTGGAATTAGAGGGGTTGGACGTTCGATGCCTGCAGACCCTTGGGACCCTTGGTCACTTCGAATTCAACCGCTTGGCCATCATTCAGCGACTTGTAGCCATCAGCCACGATCGCGGAGAAATGGACGAAAACGTCCTCACCGCTCTGGCGCTGGATGAACCCGAAGCCCTTGCTGGCATTGAACCACTTCACTGTTCCTTGTTCTTTACTCACTGCTGTACTCTTTTCTGTCGGCTGGCTTGCAACCGAGCATTACTAAATTGAGCTATTTGGTGCCTCGAAATCCGAACCCCTCTTAAGAGTTACGGCCGCCCTCGGACGTAAAAAAAGGCCGCAAGTTTGACCTTGCGACCGCTTTACACATCCAAAGACGATACAAGAGCAACAAACGCAAAAACAGACTACCACAAATTGTTTCGCTTGCCAAGCGGTTTCTTTACTGGCAATCGCCAGGTAGGCGTCAGTGGTGACGCGTGGCCGGCGGCGGTGAACTAACAGTACTTGGTTTGGCTAGTCTTTGAGGTCCAAGGCGATTTTCAGAATATCCGTGGAGAGAACTGCCGAATCGACACCATCCATATTGGCGAGCACAACGATCCCGGCGCGCCGTTCGGGTACGAGGATGATCGAAGTGCTGGTGCCTTGCTGGCCGCCGGTGTGCTCCACAAGCGCGAGACCGTATTTCTTTTGTGTGCCCCAGCCAAGAGCATACCCGTACGTGGAATAGTGGAACTTCGTTCCGGGTTTCGCAACCAGCGCATCTGCGGCGAAGATTTGCAGCGATTCTTCCATGTTCGCGAAATGCTTCGCGCTGTCCTCCGGGATATCGCCCTTGCCGTCCGGGTGGTAATGCCGGATGCCACTCAAGCGGCCAAGCAGCTCGCGGGTGGTAATGGGCCATTCTTTTTTAGGGAAGGCCGGACAATACTTTTGCACTTCGGCATCGAGGTCCAGCTTTCCGCGCTCCGAAAGTTGCAGGATCGCGGTAGCCGTGATGGGCTTGGAAATCGACCCAAGCCTGAAAAGTGTCGCAGAGGTCGCCGGAACGGAGTTCTCGAGATCAGCCATTCCGAAACTTTGTGACCAAACCAGCTCACCGTCCTGCACGACCGCAACGGAAATTCCGGGCACGCTGTTTGCAGCCATGAAACTCGAGGCGGCTTTTTCGACACCTCCGTGAGAGTCTATCCCGGGCGAGCCCAGCGAGGAACAGGCACAAGACGAGCGGGGGGTCGGGGGCGTGTATTGAGAATGTCAACCCTCCCCCGCCGGAAAGCGTTGACCTGGGCTGTAACACGTACTTAACATGAGAGGATGCGTCCGAATTGCCAGACTGGGCTGTATGTAACGATTTTCGCTGCACTCATGTTCGCCGCTGGCGGCTGCGAGGATGCGGCGAAACATGGGGTGCAGGCGCACGCTCCGGCGCTCAGCCCGGCCAATGCGGCGCATGCTCAAGTGTCTGCCAACGTCGGAGAACTTCCGCCACGAAAGCTTTCGCCCCAGTGGCTGGCTGGGCTCGCGCCAAGAGTTCCTAGTCCGAAGGAATATTTGATCGCCCAGGTGGAAGCCAAATTCGCGTCGGGCGAACAGAACTACAAAGCGGGACATCTGGAAGCCGCGCGGCGCGATTTTGACGACGCCGTTGACTGGCTGCTCGCCAGCGGCTACGACCCGAACAGCGATCCCAAGCTCAACGAACTGTTCCATCGGGTAGTCGATACGGTCTACAGCTACGAATTGCAGGCCTTCCGCGCGGGAGACGGCTTTCAAGAAGCGCCGGCGGTGCCCGCTCCGATTGATGAAGTGGCGGAGATGACCTTTCCCGTCGATCCGCGGCTGAAAGCGCGAGCCGAGGAAGCCGCCAAGAACTTTTCGCACGACCTGCCGCTCACCGTGAATGACGAAGTGCTGTCCTTCCTCAATTTTTTCCAGACCCCGCGTGGCCGCGCCATCGTCGAGACGGGGTTACGACGTTCAGGCCGCTATCGCGAAATGATTGCCCGCGTATTGCATGAAGAGGGCGTTCCGCAAGACTTGATCTATCTGGCGCAAGCAGAAAGCGCTTTTCAGCCACTGGCGCTGTCAAGGGCTGGCGCGAGGGGAATCTGGCAGTTCGTCGCTTATCGCGGAATGGAATACGGCTTGCGTCACACCTGGTGGATCGACGAACGGCAGGATCCGGAAAAAGCCACCCGAGCGGCGGCGCAGCACTTGCGCGATCTGTATGGACAGTTCGGCGACTGGTATCTGGCGATGGCCGCGTACAACTGCGGTCCGGGAAACGTGCAGAAGGGCATCGAGCGCACGGGCTACGCGGATTTCTGGGAGCTCTACAAGCGCAATGTGCTTCCGCGCGAAACGAAAAACTACGTGCCCATCATTCTGGCGCTCACGCTCATCGCTAAGGACGCCGCGCACTACGGCATCCAGGCCGATCCGGAAGAACCCATTCCGACAGACATAGTGAAGCCCGGGCGCGCCATTGACCTGCGGCTGGTGGCCGAAACGATTGACGTGGATGTCGACACGCTGCGCGGATTGAATCCCGCGCTGTTGCGCCTCGCGACTCCAGAAGATCCCTCTTTCGAGCTGCACCTGCCTGTGGGCACTGCGGAGAGGTTTTCCTCGGAGATCGCGGATATCCCACCGGACAAGTGGGTGAGCTGGCGCCGCCATCGCATCGAAGCCGGCGAGACGCTTTCCTCCATCGCCAAAAAATATCGCGTGACGCCAGCGGCGATCTCCGACGCAAATAATTTGGATCGCCACGCGGCTCTCGAGGCCGGGGAGAAATTGATCATTCCCGCCACAGCTCCGGCAGAGTCCAAGAGCCGGCTGGTGCGCTATCGCGTACGCAAGGGCGACACACTCGGCGGAATCGCAGATCGCTTCAGTGTGCCCACCGAAGACGTGCGCAAGTGGAATCACATGAAAACCAACCACGTGAGCCGCGGCATGGTGCTGCGCATCTACACCGTCGGTGGCGCGCCGGAAATCGCGCCAGTGCACAGCCGCCCAAAAACAAGCTCCAAAACGCAAGCTCCCCAAGCAGCTCCCTCTTCTAGTCAGGCTTCGGTGGCGGCGATTCATAATTAAGTCTTGTATTTACAACACTTTATATGGCATGTTTGGGGTCGGGCGGCCCGCGCTGTTGCGCCCCCTAGCAATCGCCAGTCTTGGTCAGAAAGCCTCGTTTTAGCGGCCATGCAGCAGAATGCTTGACAACTTTGCAGGAGTACGATAACAACGGCGCTGCGGCGGAGGGGAGTTGGCGACTCCAGCTGATGCAGCATCCCACGCGCCAGAGGCTCGTGGATTGCCCCTCGGGAGGATGGAATGGATTTCGAGAAGGACAACTTCGAAGACGACAACGAGCTGTCACGGCTGGAGGAGGAAGACGAGCTAGGCGGCGGTGAGGAGATCGTGGAGACGGAAGAGGAAGAGATCCTCATCACTGAAGAGGAGCCTGTGGCGGCGCCAGCCGCCAAAGCTGCGTCCAAGCCTGCGGCGAAACCAGCCAAGAAGGCGCCTGCAAAAAAGAAAGCTGCGGCAAAAGCCAAAAAAGCCAAGCCAAAAGCGAAGGCAAAAGCAAAACCAAAGAAGAAGCCGAAGAAAGCTGGCAAGAAGAAGCGGCGCTAGAACCTTGCGCCGGTGTGGATTTTGCACCGCAAGAAAAGGCTTGGGCCTAGTCCAAGCCTTTTCTTTTTGAAAACGATCCAAGTTCACTCTGGTACTCGAAGCGGCTACCCGCGCTCCCATTAAAGCACTTCCTCCGCTCAAAACAGAATTCGCCGCCATCACCGACATCGATCTAAAGGAACAGGACGACCGCAATCGCTTCGCGGACCGCACGCTCGGCGACGCCGGCATCGAGCCGGTTCCGCTCGGTCATTTCTCCGTTTGCGTGGCAAAATTCAACCCCATGATCCAATGATCCGCTCACCCGTGTCCTGCTGGGCTGCGGAGTCGCTGCCCCCGTCAGCGCGCAAAATCTACTCAGAGACGCCAAGAACAAGCAGCGTCGCATCGTCATGCCAGTGACCGCCGCTGAATTCCCCGGCGGCGCCAAGGATTTTTTCCTGTAAAACGGATGCGCCCGACGCGCGATATTCTTGCAGCACGCGGAGCAGCCGATCTTCGCCAAACTCCTCGCCCGCGGCGTCGCAAGCCTCCGTCACGCCGTCCGTAAAAAGAATCACGCGGTCGCCGGGTGCAAGCTGTGCAGTACCCTCTGAAAATGTCTGGTGCGGAAAAACGCCCAGCACTCCGCCGCCGGATTGCAGCCGCTCATGCGAGCCATCTCGACGTAAGAGAATAGGCGCGTTGTGCCCCGCATTCGCGTAGCGCAGCAGCCGTTCCGGGCCGTCGAGCTGCGCGTAAAAGAAGGTAATGAAGCGGTCGCTGCCGGTGTTGTGGCAAACAAGCGAATTCAGCCGCATACATAAGCCGTCGGGAGCCAAAGACGGCGAGGCCAGCCCTCGCACGGCGGCTTGCAGGTTGGACATCAGCAACGCCGCCGGCAATCCTTTTCCCGCAACATCAGCGATGCAAAGGCCCAGAGTGGCCTCGTCAAACGCCAGGACGTCGTAGTAGTCTCCCCCGACGCTTTGCGCCGGCTGCCACGCGCCCGCGATCTCATACCCCGCTTGCTGCGGAATGCTCTTGGGCAGAAGCCCTTGCTGAATTAACCGCGCTTCAGCGACTTCCTGCTCCTGCTGGTGGAAATGAAGAGCAAGTTCCTTATGGTCGTGGTTCTCCTGCGCCGCGCGTCGGCGGGAGGCCCTCCGCTCGCGGCCCAAACCAATCTGCTTTTGCAGAATCTCCAGCAGCCGAACATTCGTCCACGGCTTTTCGACAAAATCCGCCACTCCGTACTGCATGGCTTCGACAGCTAGGCCCACCGTCGCCCAGCCCGTCATCACCACAATCGCGGGTGCATCTTCGATTTCTTTCAGATGGCTGAGCAGGTCCAGCCCTTCGCGGCCCGAGGTGGTGTCCCGCGCGTAATTCAAATCCATTAGCAGCAGATCAAACTCGCGCGCCGCTACGGACTGCAGCAACTCCGCCGGTGATGTCACGGCTTCCGTCTCGTAGCCTTGGCCTTTCAGGAGCAACCGCAGCGCGTTCAGTACATCGGGCTGGTCGTCAGCAATGAGGATTCGCGGCGGAATAGTATCCATTTTGAGAGCTCATCTCGCGACAATAACGGCAGGCCGGCTTCCACCTTGATTCAGATGTAAGCCCTTTCCTTTGGATACATTGAGGGTAACTGGAAGCGCGGCCCCTTCTAGCGCCGACCACTTGCGGGAATAGCCGTCCCAAATCCGGACACGTGTCCGAATCCAGGATATGTGGTAGCGCCAAGCGCCAATGTTCACGACATGCGCGTATCATGGCGCGCGAACCGCTCCTCCTGGTTCAGAAGAGCCTTAAGACCTTACTAGACGACCGGCTCCGACCAGTTCTCCAGTGTTTCCTTCACCTTGTGCAGGTACTGATGCGCGACGGCGCCATCGACCACCCGGTGGTCGTAACTCAGCGAGATGTAGCACATCGAGCGGATGGCGATCGAGTCGTTGATAACGACCGGACGCTTCTCAATCATGCCGAGGCCCAGGATGCCCACGTTGGGCTGGTTGATCACCGGCAGCCCGAAGAGCCCGCCGAAGACGCCCGGATTGGTAATCGAGAAGGTACTTTCCTGCACCTCTTCCGGCTTCAGCTTTTTCGTCCGTGCCCGTTCCGCCAAGTCATTCAAGGTGCGCTGGATGCCGAGAACATTCTTTTCGTCTGCGCCCTTCACCACCGGCACGATCAAGCCCCAATCGAGGGCCACGGCGATGCCGATATTGATCTCCTTGTGCAGCACCACGTTCGTACCGTCGAGCGAAGCGTTCATCGTGGGGAAAGCGCGCAACCCCGCCACCACGGCCTTCACGAAGAACGGCATGAACGTCAGCTTCGTCTCGTAGCGCTGCTCGAACTCATCCTTAGCCTTCGCGCGCAGTGAAGCCACCTTGGTCATGTCGACCTCGTCCACCGAGTAAACGTGCGCGGAGACGCGCTTCGAGGCCACCATGTGCTCCGCGATACGTTGCCGCATGTTGCTCATGGGCTCGACCTGGTAGTTGCCGAAATAAATCTTCTCGCGCGAAACGGCGGATTCAAACGTCACGTGGATCTGTCCGCCGGAAACGCCAGGAGGAGCTGGCGCGGACGGAGCTAGCGGTGGCGGCGGAGTGGGCCGCACTGTCGCTGCTGCCGGAGCGCTCGGCGGCGGTGCTGCAGCAGGAACGCCGCCCGCCGCGATGACCGCCTCGATATCTTGTTTGCTGATCCGCCCACCCGCGCCTGTTCCTGGAATCGTCGTCAGGTCAATACCATGCTCCGCGGCCATGCGCCGCACGAGTGGCGAGCTGTGTATGCGTTCTCCGCCGCTGCGTTGCTGCGAAGGTGTGGCCTGCGCTGGCGCCGCTGCAGCTGAGGCTGGAGCAGCCGGTCTCGCTGATGGAGGCGGTGCGGGCGGAACGGCAGCTGGAGCCGCAGGCTTACCGGGAGCAGGAGCTGGCGTCAGTGCGGCCGCTGCCGAGCCCGCGCCGTCGATCACCGCCACGACCGTCTGAATCGGCACAGTCTGCCCTTCGTTGACCTTGATCTCCTTTAGCACGCCAGCCGAAGGCGAAGGAATTTCCGCGTCCACCTTATCCGTCGAAATCTCAAACAATGGCTCATCCCGTTCGACCTTGTCGCCGGGCTTCTTAAGCCACTTGGTGATCGTTCCTTCAAAAATGCTTTCGCCCATCTGCGGCATAACTACGTCTGTGGCCATTGGCATTCTCCTGTCAGGCAGCAATTCCGATTCAACAAGCTAGTAGCGCGCCAATTCCTTCGCGGCGGCAAAAACCTTTTTTGCGTTCGGCAAAAAATGCTCCTCGAGCGTCGGCGAATACGGCACCGGCGTATCCAGCGCCGTGACGCGCATCAACGGCCCATCCAGATCGCCGAAAGCCTTCTCGCAAAGAATCGCCGCAATCTCGCCCGCGATTCCGCCCGTTTTCGTATCCTCGTGCACGACCAAACATTTATTCGTCTTTTTTACCGACTGCAGAATCGCCTCTTCATCCAACGGCAGCAGAGTCCGCAGATCGATCACTTCTGCCTCGATCCCCTCTTTCGCCAGCGCGTCCGCAGCTTCGAGCGACGTATGCATCATCGCCGCATAAGAAATAATCGTCAGGTGTTTGCCCTCGCGCCGCACAATAGCCTTGCCGATCGGCACGGTGTAATCCTCGCTCGGAACCTCTCCCTTGATGCGCCGGTACAGAAATTTGTGCTCGAAAAAAAGCACCGGATTGTTGTCGCGCACCGCGGCCTTCAACAGCCCCTTCGCGTCGTACGGCGTCGAAGGATAAATCACCTTCAACCCAGGCGTGTGCACGAAATACATCTCCGGATTCGCCGAATGGAACGGACCGCCGTGCACGCCGCCGCCCGAGGGCCCGCGCATCACCATCGGCGCTGGCGCATTCCATAAATAATGCCCCTTAGCCACGAAATTCGTAATCTGATTGAACGCACACAGAATAAAATCAATGAACTGCAGCTCCGCAATCGACGTCCTCGCCAAGCAAAACCACCGCGGGATCCCGCTCCATCTCTTCAAACATGGCCTGCTTGATGGCTTCGAGAAACGTGATTTGCGTTCCGTTGGTTCCCGCCATGGCTATCTCCGCGCCTTTCTCGTGGCGCCAGAGGCTACCGCCGCTTTTTCAGGTTTTTTCGCCGAAACCTTTGCGGCAGTTTTCGCTGCGCCCTGGCCATTGCCTGCGGGAGTCTCCATTGTATTCGTCGTATCACCGAAATGAATCGGCGCGTTCGCTCCGCCCGAACTTTTTCCAGACCCGAATCCCGGCACCGTCCACACCGGTTTGACGCCCGATTTAGGCGGAGTCACCTCTGCAATCGGCCGCTCCCACTTCGGCTGGATCTTGTGACATTCGTCGCCGGTGCAATAGACTCCCGTCTCGGCAAACTCCGCTGGCGGCATCGGCGAATTCTCGGCAAACTCACGCTCCGCGGCGAGCAGCGTGTCGATTTTCTCTTCGATTTCCTTCTTGCCCTTTACATCGAGCAGCTTTTCGCCCATCAAGAACTTTTCATAGAGAGCGATGGGATCCCGCGCTTCCCAGTACGCCCTCATCTCCTTCGGAACGTACTCAGCAGGGTCGTGCTGCGCGTGGCCCAACCGCCGAAAACTCTTGGCTTCGATGAGAATCGGCCCTTCCCCTGCCCGTGCCCGTTCCACCGCTTCTCGCGCTATCGAATACACTGCGACTACATCATTGCCGTCCACGATGTAGCTCGAAATTCCATACGCCTTCGCGCGGTCCGCCAAATTCTCGAGCGGCACCTGCCGCCTCACCGGCGTCGAGTAAGCCCACAAATTATTTTCCAGAATCAACACAAACGGCGCCTTCTGCGTGGCCGCAAAGTTCAATCCTTCGTGAAAGACGCCTGTCGAACTTCCGCCGTCGCCGATCCACGTCATGGTCACGATCTTCTGTCCCAGATACCGCCCCGCCATCGCCACGCCGGTCATTACCGGAATCAAATCCCCCAACATCGAAATCGGCGAAACAATGTGCAGCTTTTCTAAATCGCCGAAATGGCTTGTCCCGTCTTTGCCTTTGGTCGGCGAATCGTACTTGGCCATGTGCTGCATGAAAACATCGCGCGGCGGCACGCCCTTCACCAAAAGCGCCCCGATGTTGCGGATCATCGGCGCCAGCCAATCCTTCTTCTCCAGCGCGTACGCCGTTCCCACCGAAATCGCTTCCTGCCCCAAACTCGAGTACAGCCCGCCGACAATCTTGCTCTGCCGGAAGAGCTTCACCATGGTGTCTTCCACGGCGCGGTTCAGCCGCATGTAGTAGTACAAGTCCAGATACTGCTGGCGCGTCAATTCCTTCTTCATCGAAGCTCCGGTGGGACAGGCATTCCTGCCTGTCTTCCTTCTCTGACTCATGCGCAACCGCAACCGACCGACACGAATGTCTGTCCCACTCCCTAAGCCGGCACCGCGACCGACTGCTCCGCAATCTCCAGCTTCTCAAACAATTCTTCCCGCGACCCCGCCTTCATCTGCAACTTGAACGCTTCCCCGAAGTGACTAGCCATCTTCGGTCCCACTTCACTCAGTTTCACTGCTCGACCCAGCAATTTCTCCAAAGAAGTGGCCTTCCGCCCAGCAATCCCACAAGGCACAATCAAATCAAAATTCCGTAAATCCGTCGCCACGTTGTAAGCAAATCCATGCGAAGTCACCCACCGGCTGATATGCACCCCAATGGCACCCAATTTTTCCGCCGGAATCGGTCCCCCCTGTGAACTCTGTGTCCTCAGCGCACTCTGTGTAAATTCTTTGTTTTCCGCCGCCACCCAGATCCCTGTCTTCCCCTCTTCGCGTCGTGCGCAAATCCCAAACTCCGCTGTAGCCCCAATCATCACTTCTTCCAGCATCCGCACATACCAAACCACATCCTTGCGAATCGCTCCCAGCTGCAAAATCGGATACCCCACCAACTGCCCGGGCCCGTGATACGTAACATCCCCTCCGCGGCTCGTCTCGTAAAACTCCACATTCCGCTGCCGCAAAACATTCTCCGAAACCAAAAGATGTTCCCGCTTACCATTCCGCCCCTGCGTAATCACCGGGGTATGCTCGCAAAGCAAGAGCACATCCCCGATCGCATCCGCCTTGCGGGCTGCCACTACGCGCTTCTGCAACGCGTACGCCTCGGCATATCCAATCAATCCAAGCTCGACAATCTGGCAGCTCTTCACCGCGGTTCCATTTCCTTGTAAGGGCGCAGCTTGCTGCCCCCTACGGGCAAGATCTCAAACGTTAATCTGCAATCCCCTCACGCTGGCAAACGCATCCCCCATGCCTTCCCAAACCGTCGGATGCGCATGAATCATGTTCATCATGTCGTCGATAGTCCCTTCAAGGTTCAGAGTCGCCGCCGCTTCGGACAAAATCTCCGTCGCCAGCGGCCCAATAATATGAATCCCCAGCACCTCGCCGTACTTTTCGTCCGAAACCACCTTGATGAACCCGTTGTGATTCCCCAAAATCGTCGCCTTGCTATTTCCAACGAAAGGAAATTTTCCCGTTTTCACTGCATAGCCCGCATCGCGCGCCTGCCTCTCCGTAAGCCCAATCGACCCAATCTGCGGCTCACAGTAAGTCGCATTGGGAATCCGTGTCCTTGAGATCGGCTGCGTCTTCTTCCCCGCTATGCGGGTCACGGCAACAATCCCTTCCATCATCGCCGCATGCGCCAGTTGCGGCATCCCTGCCACAATGTCGCCGATGGCATACAGGCCCTTCTCATCCGTCTCCATCAGCGGTCCGGTGAGCACAAATCCGCGCTCCAGCTTGGCCTTCGACTTTTCCAGCCCGCAATTTTCCGTCATCGGCTTGCGCCCCACCGCGAGCAGGAGTTTCTCGGCCTGCAAAGTCTGCGCCTTCCCATCCTTATCCTTAAACGAAACGGTCACGCCCTTGGCGTCCTTCTTCACGGAATCGACCATGCTGCTGGTGAAAATCTGTATCCCCTTCTTCTTGAAATCCTTCTCCAGCTCCGTCGAAATCTCCTCGTCCTCGACTGGCACAACGCGCGGCAGCGCTTCCAGAATCGTCACCTGCGTCCCAAATGTATTGTAAATGGACGCAAATTCCACTCCGACCGCCCCCGCCCCAACCACGATCAACGTTTTCGGAATATCCGGCAGCTCCAGGATGGACCGGTTCGTCAAAATCGTTTTGTGGTCGGGCTCAATACCCGGCAGCGCACGAGCCTCAGACCCGCTCACCAGCAGAATATTCGCCGCCTCGATCTCGCTCTTCTTCCCATTGTTATCCACACTTACGCGCCCCGGCCCGGCATACCGCCCCCAGCCCTGCACCCACTCCACCTTGTTTTTCTTGAAAAGAAACTCGATCCCCTTGGCATGCTTCTTCACGATCTTGTCTTTGCGCGCCAAAATGTTCGCCCAATTGATCTTCAGCCCGCTGACCTCGAACCCCAGTTCCGCGCCATTCTTGAAGTGATCGTACACATCGGCATGATGCAGCAAAACCTTTGTCGGAATACACCCCACGTGCAGGCATGTTCCTCCGAGAAACGGGTCCTTCTCCACGACAATGGTCTTCAATCCAAGCTCGCCGGCACGGATCGCCGCCACATACCCTCCCGGACCGCTCCCGATGATCGCCACATCATACTTTGCCACTCGTGATCTCCCTTCCGTAGAGACCGCAATGAATCAGCCGAACGTTTTTCGTTCGCCTCTTCCATCGGCTTTTCCACGGTCGCGCATTCTTTGGACGGCTTTGCGGTTGCACTGACGTATCAGCCTGGGTGCAGTCACCAACGAATTCTGTGGGCTAGCTGACTATCAAGAGCAGGTAGCCTTCAGCACGAACGCCGACGACCCGGCAAACCAGCAATTTTAGCAGCCGCTCGCGGCCCCCGCAACTTACACCCGGAACCGGTATTAGTCGGTCTCCGGAGAGTGCTTTAGCCAAACGTGTGTCTAGCAGGAGATCGCATGCGCGCGAAGCTGCCTCGATAGGTGAATTCACGGACCCGCTCGCCACCTGCTGTTCAGCAGGCAAGACCAGCCGTTCGCCTCCAAGCTCTTCCCGCGACTGAGCACCTCCTCGACGCGGGTCGCATGACGGGAAACCGCTTCGCTACTTGGTGCCACCAGGTCCATTGGATTTGACGGTGCTGGCGGCGTTCGCCGCGCTGAAGACTTCGCGAATCGCGGCGACGATGGCGTCCGGCCGCTCGAACGGAATCATGTGACCGCTGTCAGGAACCATGATCCGCTCGCCCCGTGTGGACAGATGGGCCTCCTTCACCTGCAGATCATTGACCCAGACTAAGTGAAAGTCGTCGAACTCCTTTTTCGGAAATCCCGGAGGCAGCTGTGATGCATCCGCGGATTTGCCCGCCGTCAGCACGACGAGCGGTTTATCGCCTAGATTGCCGGCTGCACGGACTTCGTTGGCGCTCTCCGAAAAAGAACCCATTTCCGTAGCGGCTGCGTCCAGGAATTTGGGCTGCCTCTCCAGATAGAGCATTTCCTGCCCAAATTCCTTCGAAACGCCGGGAGCTTCCCCCTGGTTGCGCTGCGAGAACCGCACAACGCCAAAGCGAATCAGGAGCGGTGCGATCGTTTGCTGTCGTTTGAGTTGCTCGAGTGATTTTTTCATGAACGCTTGAATCGCAGGCGGCATGCGGTCGTTTTGATCTTCGTGCGACGCATCCACGAGCACCATCCCGGCAACGTCGTTTGGATACTGTCCGTTATAAACGCGGACGTTGAATCCGCCGAAAGAATGTCCAACCAAAATGTACGGCCCTTTTTCGTTTGCGGCTTCGAGGAGCGCGTGCAGTTCCTTCACAATCTCCGCGCTTGTGCGTTGCAGAGTTGTCCCGCCGCTCCAGCCATAACCAGCACGGTCATAAGAACAAACACGCGTGAATTTCGCGACTTCCGTTTGAACAGGATTCCATCCGATCGCGGGAACACCCAATCCGCTGTCCAAAATCACAGTCGGACGGCCTTGTCCGCGGCAATCGATGTTCAAAGTCAGATTGCCAAACGCGGGCCCAAGGGAAACGGATTTGCCCTGCTGCGGAAATCTGCGCGCATCGGCTCTGTTTTCCAGCGCCTGATAGCACGCGCCCACAGTCGCGGCCAGCACCACAAGAACAAGCAGACCAAACAGTACCCGCAGCAGCCAGCGTTTCAAGGGTCCGGTGCGGCGCGGCGCGTTTGTTGCAATTTCATTTTCCAAGGACCTCTCCTCGCTTCCGGCATTCGACTAATGTTCGATGCGCGGATATTAGACCGCGCCGTGTAGGGCGTCAACGAATGTGGAACGCGCGGCGAGGAAAATTCCCAGAGGCGTTTATCGACAATCAAGTGGCTTGATCAGATCGCAGACGGATGTTCTCATAAAGCTGCGCACGGTCGTAAGACAATTCAAACGTGCGGCTCAACTTTCCTCCGCGCGGGCCCTTCTCATCGGTGACGAGCCGCGAGCCGTCCCATCGGGCAGCGGTCTCCTGATAGCTATCATCCTTGGAATCGGGCTTCGCTAATTTTCGGCCGTCGGTAAAAAGCGCGCGCTTGCGGTTTTGGTCGTCGGTGAGGTCGACCTCCGGATTCTTCGGATCTTTTTGCGTCAGGGTCAGCGAATTCGCCGGCGCGATCACCTCCTGTGTGCGCAGGCGCTCCTGGTCGCTCTCCCCGCCTCGATTCCCGCCATATCCTCCATGGCCGCCCACGGGAAACCCGCCGATGCGCACTCCGCCTCCTCCGCCAGGCGCGCTTGCTCTGCTTGCCCGCGCGTCCTCCATCTTCTTTCGAGGATCGTCGCTATCGTCCCGGTTCAGCTTCCATTGGCCAAGAATGGATGTTCGCGTCTCCGCGCGCTGCTGATTTTGCGGGTTCACTGTCGAAGGCGGTGCGGCTTGCGGCTGCGCCGCGGGCAGCGGCCCAGCGGGCGCTTGCGCGCGAACAGAACCAGGAATCGTGACTGCAGCGAGACACAGAATTCCGAATGCGGGAAAGATAATGGAAAGATGCAGCTTCATGATGGCCTCTTACCTATACGAATGATTCCCATCTCGAAAGGAGAAAGTTCCGCCACACGCACGCGGCGGCGCCGAGTGTCAGGAATGCTTCTCGATCCAATCCCGAATCATCGCGGCCACTTCTGGATGCTTGGCCAAGTCCGCGGCCTCGGCAGCGTCTTGCACGCCGAGAAAACTCGCCCCTTTCTGCCGCGGATCGACGCCCTTTTCAAGAAAGAATCGGCACAGCTCGAGATGCCCAGCCGAAGCCGCCGTATGCAAAACGGTACGACCACGCATGTCCTCTCTCGGATCAGCACCGGCGCTGATCAAATATTCCGCCGTCTCCAACTGTGGCTTTCCGAACGCGGTGTAAAAAAGCAACGGAAAGCTATGTGCCCCTCTCTCGTGAATGCGCCGAGGGTCTTCCGCAAGCATGCGCTTCACGTCAGCCACGGAGCCGAACACCGCCGCCGTGCAAATCGAATAAGAGGCCCCGCGATCCAAAA
>WNFP01001518.1_pt1 | contig 18166 bp, 15 predicted proteins | sample 5400201 | NCBI WGS metagenome assembly WNFP01 (sample SAMN13153355, study PRJNA577476) | soil metagenome | isolation source: 115 cm saprolite under Madrone tree | place: USA:California | collected 2016-06-14 | reverse complement strand
CCCTGACGGTTGGCTGGGTGTCTTTTCGACCAAGAATGACCTCGGCTTCATCATGGCCGTGGCCGCGGTGACCTTCGTTTATACGCTGGTCGCGCAGCGACCGCCACTTATGGCCCGTGTCTTTTACACCTCTGCGCTGCTGCTATGCCTGGGCCTTCTGTATCTTTCCCAATCCCGTACGGCTTTGTTAGCCGCCCTGCTCGGCTCGGTGATGTGCCTCGCGATCAGGATGACCTACAAACGCGTCGGGGTCGGCATCATCGTTTGGACAACGATTCTGTTGCTCATGGTGCCTGCGGCCGTGCTTGTGACGGATCAATTAGGAACAATCGCAACAATGCTCGGCAAGGACTCGACCCTGTCGGGCCGGGTGGATCTGTGGATGATCCTGCCGTCCTATATCGCGCAGCGGCCTTGGTTCGGCCATGGCTTCGGCGCGTTCTGGGTGCAAGATAGCGTGAACGTCTTTCAGATCTGGACGACAGTCGGCTGGGAGCCGCCACACGCGCACAATGGTTGGCTCGACGTCCTGCTGGACCTCGGGATCGCTGGCCTGTCGCTTATTGCACTACAGGTTATTCTGATCCTGGTTAACGGCATCCGGGCGGTAGTCGAGGGCAGCGAACCTGACGCGCAATATGTTCTTGTGACGACCTTCGTTGTCTTAACTCTCAATCTCGCTGAAACCTCTCTTGTTCGCCCGGGCGCCAGCTGGGTTTTGCTCGTCATCGCAGCCACGGCGCTTTCCAAGATCGCGAAGCGGCGGCAGACGGACGCGGGATCGCGCTTCGCCCGCCGCTTCCAGCGTCGCTCGCCGCTCGCCCCGTCCAGGCTCGGCCGGTAAGCGGAAAAAAAGTCCGTCGGGCTGCCAGAACCGATGGCGGGCTGACGGAAAATGCCACAGGCATTCCATGTCGTGACATTTATTGGAGCGGCACTTTCGAGGAACGCCGACGGCGGTCCGCCTGGATATACTGGATGTGAGAGTGTGGGCTTGGAATTCAATTATTGCTTGGGCGACGGGCGGAAATTGCGAACCGCGGATGGAAATTGGGGGTGTTTCACGGGCGTTCCAAGCGTCGATCCCTCCATCGTCATAATCCTGCGAGTCGGATCATGTAGGGGATCCACCATCGGTGCGATTTGGCTTAACTGCCACTTAACGTCACTGGCGCTTAAGCTAGCTATGAACTTATGAATTGCAGGTTCGACGATCACCCGGAACCCAAGAAGGTGACATAACATGGCAATGCTTCCGAACTTCGTCGCGGCGTCGGGTTGCCGCGTGATGTTTGTATTTTTTTCCGCGTATGCGCTCGCGGCATGTACGGATGTTCCCGATAATTTGCCGGTCGGCGTGAGTGCACCTCCAATTGGGAGCACTATTTATCTGGTACAGCCAGGGGACACATTGGACGTTAAATTCGTCAAGAACCCAGAATTGAACGAGCAGCCGACGGTTCAACCGGACGGACGAATGTCGATGCTTTACGCGCCGGGTTTGGCGGTAGCCGGGCGCTCGACCGACGAGATACGCCAGGCGCTCGACGAAGCCTATTTGAAGGAACTGAAGGAGCCTGGCGTTTCCGTGAACATCAAGGGCCCTGTCTTCTGGCACGTCTATATCGGCGGCCAAGTCGGCAAACCCAGCGATTACACCAATTCGGGCGCCATACCCAGTTTATCGGCGGCGATCGCCTCTGCCGGCGGCGTCTTGGAATCGGGCAACGGGAACAAGGTCGTGCTAACGCGTCTGCAGCCCGACCACACGCGGAAGGCGTATATTCTCGACTTCTGGAGCGCGGCCCAGGGCAAAAATCCGGCCGGCGACATTCAACTGGCGAATTATGATGCAATCTATGTGCCCAAGACCGGCATCGCGAACGTCTACTCCGCCTACAATCAGTACTTCAAGCAGTTCCTGCCGAATTATGGTTTAGCGGTGAGCCCGAGTTCTTTCTAACGGCAGAGGGAAGAGGAGGGGAAACGACCCAGAGCGCAGTGACCGCCGCTCGCAAGCTCGGGGCGCATGGCCCCGAGCCGACAGGCGGATGGAATGAATTGTAAGGTCCCCATTCGGGGCCGGGAGCACAGGATGATCATCGAGGCTACGCCGCGCGGAATGCTGAGAATCCTCTTTCGGCATCGCAACAAATTTGCCTTGGTTTTCCTGCCGATCTTCGGGTTCGCCGCCACCTACTGCTTCTTGCTCGCGGTTCCACGATACGAGAGCGATGCCTCCCTTTTAGTGAAATTTGCCGACACTCAATCAAACCAGTCGAGTGGATTGCCGTCGCCGGGTATCGCCGCGGCGCAGATGGAGCGCATCCAGATCATCAATTCCCAGATTGGCGTCCTGCAGAGCAGCGATACTCTGACCGATGTGCTCAATACGGCGAAGATCAACACGGTCTATCCTGAGTTGGCCGCGGTTGACGATCCAAAGCTGAAACTGGACGCGGCGCTGACATCGCTCAATCGAGATCTCGACATCAACCCGGCGAAAAACGCCAATATCATCACATTGGCGCTGCTCAATCGGAATCCTGAAGTCGGCGCCCAAGTGCTAAAGCAGCTCATTGAAAAGTTCGTCAACAGGCAATGGGCAATCTATCAGAATCGCCAACTTCCATTTATGCAGGAACAACTCGCGCAGGCGCGGCAGAAGCTGGAGCGTTCCCGTACAGCGGTCGAGCAATACAAAGCCTCGAACGGCATCAACTCCCTGGAGGAGGAGCGCACCCTTTTGCTCAAACAGGAGTCCGATGCACAGCAAAGTCTGACGCAGGCCATGAGCAAACAGGAGGAGGCACAGGGCCGCTATCAAAAGCTCGAGGAGATGCTGAAGACCATGCCCCGAGACACCAAGCTGTCCGATCAAAACGACCGCTTCAAGGCAGTCGACGATAACCGGCAGCGCGTGGACGATCTGCTCGCGCGGCAGAAGCAGATGAGCGACAATTATCGCGCTGACAGCGTCGAGATGAAGACCTTGAACGCTCAGCTCGATTTTGCCCAACAGCAGCTTGCCGCAGCCTCCAAGCAATCGGCGGCGCGAATCGTCATGGGCGCCAATCCTATCAGGCAGCAGACCGAAATTGACCTGATGACGGCTTCCGGAGATCAGTTCGGCGCGACCGCCAGTCGGGCCTCCTACCAGGCAGCGCTGCAGGGAATTCACGACAAATTGAGCAAACTGGAGGCCCAAAGCCAGCAGCTAGACGCCCTTACGTTGCAGCAGCAGGTGGATGAGGAGAATTTCCGCACCTATCTGCAAGCGGTCAATGACGCAACGGTGACAGACGATCTGAATCGCCAGCGCATCACCAACATCGCCGTCATTCAATCGCCGACTGTGGCAACTGTGCCGACAAGGCCCCGCACGAAACTCGTAGTCCCGGCCGCCTTTCTTCTTGGTCTCGCGGCTGCCATCACCGTTGTCCTGCTGGCCGAGATGTTCGACGAGACTTTCAGCACGCCGAATCAGATTGAAACGGTTCTCGACCTGCCGGTTCTCGGCACCTTCACCAAGCGGCGACGGCTGGCGCCCACCCGCGCCCTTCTGGCCTATGGCAAGATGCTGCCCTTAGTGGCCCTCTTGCTGGCCGCCAGCGTGGCACCCCGAGTTGCCCTCGGTTTCGACCAATTGAATCCGGCCTACGGTCAGTCGCTGGCCGTTCGGGATCAAAACGGGAAAATTATCGAAATCCTCTATCCGAAGCATGACCGTTTCATCCGCGAAGGTGCGACCGGTGAGACACTGGGGTGGGTCCAGCGCAACGGATCGAATCTCGCGTTTTTCGACCGCGACGGCCGCCAGACATCGACAGCAAGCAAAGAATTGATGCCCGCCAATTACCCGATTGGCGCCATCGCCGTCGTCCGTGATGGCTCCGGCACCACCATAGGCGTTATTACACGCCACTGACCGAGGGTGCCCGCGGTTGTTCATTGGGGGCGAGCCATCATCGGCGTTCGGGCTTAGGAGCGCGTCTTCGGCCGTCAGTCAATTTGTTCGATTTGGATCGGAAGTGTCTCGATGAAGATCAGCGTCTTCGGCGTCGGATACGTCGGCACTGTCCTGGCTGCATGTATGGTCGAGGATGGCCACGAGGTCGTCGCCGTCGACGTATCGGCCGAGAAGGTACGAACCATCAACTCGGGGGAAACGCCGATCAGCGAGCCGGGCGTACCAGAACTCATTGAGAAGGCCGTTCGTGCCAAGAGGCTGCGAGCCACCACGGATGCGGGCGAGGCGATACAAGCGACGGAAACGAGCTTCGTCTGCGTGGGAACGCCGAGCCTCCACAACGGCAATCTCGATCTTCGCTATGTTCTTCAGGCTTGCGAGGACATTGCTCGCACCCTCGCCCTCAAGCGTGAATATCACATGCTGGTTATCCGCAGCACGATTCTGCCCGGCGCGACCAACCGTTATGTGATTCCGATGCTGCGGGAGGTTTCCCGCAAGGAGCCCGGCGTGGACTTCGGGCTTGCCTACCATCCCGAGTTTCTACGCGAAGGAAGCGCGGTCGACGATTTCAGGCAGCCGGCGGTTGCGGTGATCGGCACGCTGGACGAACGCACCAGCGAGATGTTGCGGCAAATCAACAGCGGCAACGGAGCCGAGATCCATACCGTGGATATTGGCACCGCCGAAGCCATCAAATACGCCAACAATACTTGGCATGCCTTAAAGGTCAGCTTCGCCAACGAGATCGGCCAGATCTGCAAAGCGAGCGGAGTCGACGGGCGAAGGGTGATGGCTGTGCTCTGCGCCGATCGCAAGCTCAACATTTCGCCGGCCTATCTCAAGCCGGGATTTGCCTTCGGTGGATCCTGCCTGCCGAAGGATCTGCGGGCGCTACGCTATCATGCGAAGACCCTCGATGCGCCAAGCTTCGTGCTCGACGCCACTCTCGCCGCCAACCAACATCAGATCGATCGGGTCCTCGGGATGATCGCGCGCAATGGCAAGCGCCGGGTTACGATCTTGGGATTGACATTCAAGCCAGATACCGACGACCTGCGGGAGAGCCCCCTGGTCGAACTCGCGGAACGGCTCATTGGCAAGGGATTTGAGGTCGCGATCTACGACTTGGACCTGCAGCTTGCGCGTCTCATCGGCAGCAATCGGCGCTTCGCCATGCAGCATCTCCCGCATCTGTCCGGCTTGCTCGTTTCCGATCTCGGCGATGCACTGGAGCGCAGCGATATTGTGGTAGTTGGGACGCCACACGCCTCGTTTCGCGGATTGCTGCCCCTTCTGAGATCCGATCACCAAATCGTCGACTTGGCTGGGCATGATTTGACCCTTCGTCAGCACCCTTGTTACGAGGGGGTGTGCTGGTGAAATTCGACGTCGGCGCAACCTCGCGGATGGAGTCCATTCAAAGATGGCTCAATCCGAAACGGCTGGGTAAGTCTATCAGCGGCTCCCGGCTCTTCGCCAACATGAGCATCATCACGATTGCCATGGCGGCGCGGCTCGCATTGCGGATCGTTATCTTCGGGATCGTCGCCACATCCATGGGTGCGGAACAGTTCGGCGCCCTTGCTACCGTATCGGCGCTTATCACTTTCTTTTGTTCTTTTTCAGGTTGGGGCGCCGATCAACTGCTGTTCCGCAGAGTGGGGCGCGCGCGGGGGGAACTGCCGCGGGCTATGGCGACCGCCCTAGTCTTTCTCGCGCTGTCCGCGCCACCCCTCATCGTGCTGGCAGTCGTGCTTATCCCGTTCGCCATCGACAGCTCCGTTCCCTGGTTGCTCGTCCTGTTCATCTCAATTTCGGATATCGGCTTGGCCCAGGTCAACGGCATCGTCGCCGGTTGCTATCAGGCCGTCGGCCGGCCCATGGGCACCCTGTGGCTAACCGTAGGGTTCGGTACTGTCCGTGTAGTCGCCGCTGTGCTTTGGATCAATTCGGCGTCGCATCACGATGCTCTGTCATGGTCGTATTATTACCTAGCCGTTTCAGCGATCGCTGCGGTCGTATCGCTATGGCTGGTTCCCCGCTATCTTTGCAAGCCGGACTGGAAGATCGCCTGGCACGATTGGCGCGACGGCTTCCATTTTGCTCTGCAGACGGCGTCCCAAACCGCCTTCGGAAGCACCGACAAACCGGTAATTGCTGCGTTGGCGGATTTGCAGACAGCGGGTCTCTACGCTGCCGCCACACGGATCGTCGCGGCGGCGGGAATACCGGTGAGCGCATTGCTCTATTCGGCCTATGTCCGGTTTTTTGAAGTCGGCGTCTCGGGGCCGCGAAGCAGCGCCCGGCTGGCCATTCGGCTCCTGCCATTCGGGCTCGCGCTGGGTGCTGTCGGTGCCTTTGCAATTCTTCTGTTGGCGCCCCTTGCCCCGCGCGTCCTCGGCAGCAGCTACATCGGGACGGAGACTGCCCTTTTCATTCTCGCACCGCTGCCTATGGTCAGTCTTATCCAGTCCTTGGGCCTCGATATCGTCATCAGCATCGGCCGTACCGGTTTGCGCACCCTGGCGCAGCTTGCGATGCCTCCGATAAATATCCTGCTCTGTTGGTTCCTGGTTCCTTCCCATGGCGCGACTGGCGCTGCGCTCGCATCAGTGGCAACCCGCGTAATCATCGCGATTGCCGCATGGGCGATTGTCGCCGCGCTCCTGCGGCGAGAGACGGCATCGTCTTCGGCAGCCATCGAATCCGGAAAGGGTGTCCAGGCGCCCCTGGCGGAGTAATCGGAGGTATTACCGGAAGATGTCGAGATTAAACCAAAAAATATCACCAACGAAAACCGGCGAATACGGGCACCGTAGATAGTCGAAGGGTGTTGAAATTGTTATTTGTTAACTCGTCGCCGTTAGGGTAGCTGCGGGCGCGCCAGCGCTATCGCCCTCGGGCGAACTTCTTGCGGAGCATCAGCGGGGATTATGCACGATGGCAGCCGAGCGAGAAAACACGATGCGTCGATTGGCAGGCATTTCCATCGCCGGCCAGAGAAGTGTCGGCTATAACGAACCTAAGAAGCCAGCCAATCTGCGCAACATCGGGTCGGTTGGGGCGCCGCCGTCCGCGGCGCGGGCTGTGGGCGCTCCGTTGTCGCCGCTGTTCCTTTCGGTTCTGTTGATAGGGGGCCAGGGCCTCCTCATTGTCGCCTGCAATCTTCTCCTCGCTTTAGTCGGCGAAGGCGAGCGGGGCACGCCGGATTTTCCTGAGGCCGCAATTGGTGGGCTTGGCGTAGCGATTTTGTTCACCGTGATCAGGCCTATGATCCACCTGTCGACCGCCGGATCACGGGAGTCCGATGTCTTTTCCACGTCGGTGGCCGGGACGGTCGCAGCCCTTGCGTTGGCAGAAGTGGCCGGGCTTGGCGGGTATGCCTATCTCGCCCACTATTTCGGCACGAGCGTACCGCCCGTTTCCTTCCACCACTGGCCCAGGGCCTGGGCGATGGCGACGGTAGTCGTGGGCCTGATGGACATCGCGGCCGGCCAGATGGTTACCAAGTGGTTGAGAGAGGGGCGGCTGGCCAAGCGGATCCTCGTCTACGGCGGTGGCGAACATGGGACCCGATTCATAGTCGACGCTTCGGCCCGGTGGCCGACCCGTTTGCTCGTGTGCGGATATTTCGACGACCGCGCCGAGATTTCGCGCGAAGAAATCGGCGGCGTGCCGTGCCTGGGAGGTAGCCGCCAACTGATCGATCACGTGCGAAGCGAGCGGATCGACGAGATCGTCATCACGCTCCCCTGGTCTGCCGACCAGCACATCATGGAGATATTGCGCCGGTTCCGCCATTTGCCGGTGCCGATCCGGCTGGCGCCGGATTTGAAGATGCTCAACATCGTGGAAAAGCGGCAGCAGGTGGAGAGATTCTGTTCGCTCACGGTTCGCGATCAGCCTGTCTCCGAATGGAATCTTATCGTCAAGAGCCTGTTCGATCGGATACTCGCCGCCTTCCTCCTGATCTTGGTGCTGCCGACGATGGCGGCCATCGCCTGCCTCATCAAGCTGGGCAGCCCCGGCCCGGTGTTCTTTCGGCAGAAGCGCCTCGGCTTCAACAATCAGCCCTTCGACGTCTTGAAATTCCGCACTATGACGCATGGCGACGATCAGCAGCCGGGCGTACGCCAGGCGCAGCGGGGCGATCGGCGGGTGACTCGGATCGGACGGTTTCTGCGCCGCTCAAGCCTTGATGAACTGCCTCAGCTCTTCAACGTGCTGCGTGGGGAAATGTCGCTGGTAGGACCACGGCCCCACCCGATATGGGCCCGGGCCGACGAGCTCTGGCCAGATCAGGGCGACCGTCCCCTCGATGCCATATTCAGCGAATACGCTTCGCGCCACCGCATGAAGCCCGGCATTACCGGCTGGGCGCAAGTCTGTGGCTATCGGGGCGAGACCCAGACCCCGGACAAAATGGCCAAGCGCGTCGAGCACGACATCTATTACATCGACAACTGGTCGCTATGGCTCGATATCAGAATTCTCGCGAAAACCGTGCTAGCCGTGGTGGCAGACAAGAACGCCTACTGAGCGCCGGTGTTGGCCGCCTTGCCATTCCTTGGCCTAACGGGCTCAAATTGCTCGCGCAAGAGGTCGCTGATGACAAGGAACTGGATGACTTGAGCGGGCAAGTGCCGCTAATCGACTTTTCGACCTTGCCTAAGGCTTCACATTCATGACCCTTCAAACTTGTCACCGCGCACGCGGAAACACCGATGGAAAGCGTGGTGCGTCCCGCCCTCTCGTAAGCGTTATCATCAACAACTTCAACTACGCCCAATTCCTCGGGCGAGCGATTGACAGCGCATTGAATCAAACCTACGCGCCCATTGAAGTCATCGTTGTCGATGACGGCTCGACCGACGACTCACGGCACGTCATCGCTCAGTATGGTTGCCAAATCTTACCCGTACTAAAGGAAAATGGGGGACAGGCTTCAGCGTTTAATTCCGGCATCGCCTCCAGCCATGGCGAAATCATCTGCCTTCTAGATTCTGACGACGTCTTTTATCCCGACAAGATCGCGCAAGTCGTAAATGTATTTAGTGACACCGAATATGCTTCGAAGTCGATCTTTGTTTCTCATGGGTTAGAGCTGATAGACTATGAGGGAGCGGCAACAGGCGGCCGAGTAGGCAGTGAGAGTAGGGGGCCGCTCAATCTGTATAACTACGCAAAACGGTACAAGTTCACCTATTCCCCTTGCGGGCCGACAACAGGGATGTCCCTAAATCGTGGGCTCGCCCGCAAGATATTCCCGCTCCCTGAGGGGTTGAAGGTAGCGGCTGACGACTTCGTCCGGCGGGCTGCGTCGTTGATTGGCGATTGCTATTCGATCAGCAGCGTACTAGGGGGATATCGGATTCATGGAAGTAATACGGGGTATGGAACTGCAGAAGAAAGAACTGGTCCTCCTGGGCATTTTCGAGCGTTGGAAATTTATCTTAATAAAATACTGGTACAAAACAACCTTGAACCTGTGATTTCGTTCCGTGATTCCATATATTTTTGCGCATACCTTGTCGAGAAAGGCCGATGGGGCGAGCTACCGAGACAGGTGCTGCGTAGCCTTGTCCGACATCCGGAGCTTCATACCGTCAGGTTCATGTACTTGCTTGCAGTTAGTATTTTACAAAAAAGCCGACGCGGCCGAATGGGTCGAGCTCAAGCCAATTGAGAGACTTCGCGTTGCGCCCTTCAATCGCCTAACGGAGGAGTGGGTCAGGGTAGAGCGAATGCCAATGCACACTACGCAATTTGCTATTCTACAGAAGATATCGCCTTCGATCACCGACTGGAATCGATCGCGACAGCTGATGGGCCGAGGATGCGCGGCGGTCGGACGCGACCAGCAAGCGCTAAATCCGTGGCGGGCATAGGAAGTTCGGGTCAGATGCTCACGGTCTTGCTCGCGACAAAGGATCGGGCGCCGATTTTGCGGGAGGTCCTTCAGGCATACTGCAATCTTCGGCCGCCGGCATCCGGCTGGAAACTCGTCATTGTCGATAACGGCAGCGCGGACGAGACGGCTGAAGTCGTTGCCTCATTCACCCACCGGCTGCCCTTGCGCCGCGTGTTCGAACGCGAGGCGGGAAAGAATCGGGCGTTGAACACCGGCCTCGAACTGGCGGAGGGAGAGTTGACCGTATTGACGGACGACGATGCCTTTCCTCATGCGGACTGGCTAGTTGAGTTGCAAAAAGCCGCCGACGCTCAGCCGGGTTGCTCGATGTTCGGCGGCGCGATCGTGCCGCGCTGGGAAGCGCCCCCGCCCCAGTGGGTACAATGGATAGACCCGAGGCCCGTATACTCGCTCACGGATCTATCATTGAAGGAGGGACCGCTGTCGCCCGGACTGATTTTCGGGCCGAACATGGCCCTACGTACCAGCATATTCCAGGCTGGAATCCGCTTTGACACCGCCATAGGCCCAAGGGGATCAAGGTATCCCATGGGAAGCGAGACGGAATTGGTGCAGCGGCTCGGACGACTGGGCCACAAAGCATGGTTTGTGCCTGAAGCTGTGGTCGAGCATTTCATCCGCAAGGAGCAATTGGACAAGGCCTGGGTCTTGGAGCGGGCTATTCGTTATGGACGCGGAAAGTATCGCCTTTCGCATGCGGTCGAGGGCACCGGCTCGAAACGATGGCCGGGCACCTGGCCACGGCTTTCGCGCCAATTGCTGAGAGAAGGGCTTATCATGAGCGCTTCTTGCATAACATTCAGGCAAGAATCTCTCTTTCGCGCGCGCTGGCGCTTCAACTATTGGCTCGGGCAGGCGACCGAGTCGCGCATTCTGGCACGCGAGCAGCGCGGGGTGCTGTCCAATCGGGCGATATCGTAAGCGAAGCCCCCCGCATAACAGCCAGACCCTGCGGCGATTACGCGCCTATTCCGAGATTCGGGTGCGTGTTATGTGTTAAATTTGTTTAACCGGAAGTATTGGGTGACCGACTGAATTCGTTCGCAGCTGATTGGTGTGAGTGGATGGAAAAGCCGTCGCATGGTTCGGTATCGGGCGGGCAGGGCGAAAGGAAGAGTTCCTTGCCCCTTTCGGCGATGAAGGGTGCACGCATCATGGCGCTTGGCAATCTTCGGCACGGCGCGGGTGCGGCCACTTTGGCAAGCCGAATTGCCGGCGCCATCCGGATTCCGACAGCCAGCACCTACCTGCCGCTCGTGCTGCTATGCCTCTCGCTTCTCGTGTACAAGGTCACACATCGTAGTCTCTACGAAGTGGGCCATCACGGGTCCGATATCGAGGCTTTTGGACTTGTCGCTTTCAGCTGCGGCTTGGCCTGCCTTTTTGCTGCGATCCCTTACGCCGCCGTCCCCTGGCTGTTGCGGGTGATATTGCGCGGTATCGGCGCCTTCATACTGGTCCAAGTGTTGTTCGATGCATTTGGCGCGGTCGCGCCCCCACCCAACGTCCTCTTCGGTGTGGATGTGCCGCATGTGCTGTTCTTCCGTTATGCGGCACTGTTGGCCGTAGTGGCCGGTGCGGCAGGCTTGTGGCGCCCCGTGTTCGTACTGCCGCTAATGTTTTACTATACATTGTTCCGCATACGAATCGGCGCGATCGACGGCGTCGAGATCGTGGAGACCGACTACCTCAGCTTGCTGGATACGGGATCATTCGCCGCAGAAGGCGCGCTGCTGACGATCCTTGTCACGAGCGACTGGGCCTCCCAAAGATTTCACTGGCTGCGAAGTGCCCTCGGCGACATCGACCGTCTGCAGCTGCGGGATACCACCGCCGGATTGATTTGGGCGGTCCTCGTCGGAGGGCATCTGGGGAATTACTTCTATTCGGCCATTTCGAAGCTTCAGGCGGGCGGGCCCGCCCCCTGGACCTGGTTGCTGAGCAATCCCACTCAAACCGCGATCGTCATTGGGCTCGATCGCGGTGACAATCCGTTGGCCACATATCCGTGGCTCGTGCAATTGACATGGGACGCCATTCGCGACAACGCACTCGTATTCAACACCTTCGTACTCGGCGTTCAGCTTCTCTCCATCGTCGCCTGCATCCGGGTCAGGACGCTGGCCATCGTTTGCCTGCTGTTCGATGTGTTTCACGTCGGCGTCTATCTGACATTGGGCGCCATGTTCCATTTCTGGATCGTGATGAATCTCATCATCTACGCCTCGGCTTTGCGCCTGCGCGAAAAGGAGTTCACGTTGCTGATGAAGGTCTGCTGCGTTGCGGCAACCCTGTTCGGCAGTTTCTTCTTCTACACCAATTATCTGGGCTGGCTGGACAGCGGCAAGCTCGTCAGCACGAACTTCGTCGCTGTCACCCGTGACGGCCGGCAGGTGCCGGTGCCCGCCGGGTATTTCGGCATCTACTCCTACAGCATCGCACAGTCGAAAATGTACATCCCGGACAATGGTTTTCGCCGCCGCATCGGCGGCAACAACCTCAATCTAGGGGAATGGCGGGACGCGATCTCCTGCGGCCCCGAAATCCTTTCCCATCAGGATTCCGACGTCAGCCTCGACCAAGTGTTGGGATTCATGCGAAAGACCCACATTTTCATGAAAGATCATCCCTTCATCAAGGAAAACAATCTCTACTATTTCTACCCACAACACATGCTGCCAAATCCCTTCGTGTTCACGGAGTTCAACAGACTGAAGATCGACGACATCGTCGCTTATAAATATGTCGTCGACTCCGTCTGCCTTTCGCTTGACAACGGCAAGCTGGTGCGCGATGTCCGAAAGCGGGATGAATATGAAGTCCACGTCGAGTGACTCCCCTGGCAACGGACACGAGATATGGATCGTCTATGACGGTCTTTGCCCCTTCTGCTCGCGCTACGTGCTGATGTACCGCATCCGTCAACTCATCGAAAAAGTGCATCTAATCGACGCCCGAAGTGACGACCCGCTCGTAAGGGAGCTCTCCGAGAAAGGCTTCGACCTCAACGAAGGAATGGCCGTAAAGTGGAACGGCCGGTTCTACTATGGCGCAGACTGCCTGCATGTGCTGGCACTCCTGGGAAGCGAGGGCTCCGTCTTCAACCGGCTCAATCGCTGGGTTTTCTCGCGCCAGCGGCTCGCGCGCGTGCTCTATCCGGTCCTGGTCAGCTGCCGAAAGCTGACCCTTCGGATTCTCGGCCGCCCTGCCATTGAGAATCTCTGACGACCGGCCACTCCGCGAGGGACGGCCGCCAACGAAAGTTCCTAGGATCGGCTCCTTCTTCCGGCAGCCGCACTTCGTTGTGCCCCCCATCTTCCATGTCAGCTAATTGCCAACGCGGCATTTGGTGCGATAACGCAGAGGCTTAGAGAAGGCGATTAGCCGAACTAGGTCGTGTACAGGAGAGGTGCGTCTTGACGAAGTCAATTCCGGAGATTCGCACACGCGCCACGCCCATGTTACCATCCATTGGAGCATGTTGCCGCTCCAGGCGAGGGCTTGCTCCTGCAAATGCCATCGTCCGGCAGCAAACTTGGGTTAGCAAGCCGGTCATCCGTTGGATGTCGGTTTATAGCACCCGGGGACCAGATCGTCTTTGCGACCAACAACTGCCTCAGCCCAGGCGGTCTTGACGTTGCACAATGGGCCAGCCTCGCGCTCATGACTTCGGTATCCGCCGTGGTGGCAAGCAATGCCGACGGATTGAGGAGCGTCCAACGCAAGTTGGCGAGGCATTGGGAATAGAGAAAGAGTGAAATGTGACTTCAATCCTAATATTGGAGTAAGCAATGCCTGTTCATCCAAAGCTTGCTAATCGGACTTGTTATCACAAGTACGAGATCGAATCTGGGTTTTTTACGCCCGGACAGGCCTTGAAATTGGAGCCCACACTCTGCTTGAACGAGCTGGGTGTCCCGCACAACTTGGCAGGCTTGCGAGCGTTGGATATCGGTGCCTGGGATGGTCCGTTTACTTTCGAACTGGAGCGACGTGGAGCGCAGGTGACCGCGGTGGACATTCAAGACCCGGACGTCACCATCTTCAACGCTGTGAAGGAAATCAAGAAATCCTCCGCCACCTATGTTCGCGGCAGCATATATGATGCGTTGCCAGAGGACCTTGGCGTTTTTGACATCGTGCTCTTTGTTGGCGTGTATTATCACCTCAGGAGCCCGGTGCTGGCTTTGCAGCGGATTCGCAAGTTGCTTGCTGATGGCGGCACATTGTTCATTGAGGGAGCATCAGCGACGGATTATCTCGCCAAACAGCTGAACGAGGCACTGGGGCTGCCCAAATCGAGCCTGCGCACCACCACAGAGGTTCTGGATCAGCTCCCACTTTCTTATTTCGATATCGAGAAAAAAATTTACGGCTGGTCTAGCTGGTGGTATCCGACGACTCAGTGCCTGGAAGTGGTCTTGGTCGACAGTGGTTTTTTCAATGTTACGTGCGCACTGAAGCCGAACGCCTTTTACAACTACTCCCATCGGCGTCTGATGGGCCGTGCGGAGGCGAACCCTGCGAAATCCGGCCCTCGCGAACACACGATGTATACGCAGGACTTCACCGCGGACCATTTGAGATTTTCCCGCAAGATCCGCCGGCTAGTGTCACGGCTGCTGCCTCCTGGTGTACGGCGGATATTGCGCCGACTACGACGCAAGGAAGAGAAATGAAGCCATGACGATAGAGACAAAAGCGGATGTGTGGTTGACGGTGATCCCTATTGCCATAGCGTCGGCTCCCAACATATTCCCGCGACCATTTCCGTTCTGGAAACCCACCCTCCGACGCTGACGGCGAGATATTTCCGTTGGCCCTTCGCCAGCCGGGATAGCGAATAGCGATTAAGCGCGCTTCTTTGGTCGCCGATAGGCGTTCCCCTCGCTTTGGCGATGGCTCGAAGCATCCGACCCTGGCTTTGCGAGATCGAGCTCAGCTCTCAAAAAGAAGCTTGTGGCGAAGTCCGATCCAACGGCGACGATATGGTAGTGAATTTGCCAAATCAAATGGCGACACGCTGCGGTCTTAGCTGTATCGAATTCCTATTGGCTGATCTTGCCCATAAGGCCAAAATCCGCGGACGAAAGAATGCGTGCCGGCACCATGGCGGAGAGAGACTGGGCGGCAACCTCGATGGCCTGAGCAACCGAGCCCGCTGCGACGCCGCGAACCACGCTCTCTCGAAAGCTCGAGGATGTCACGCCGTGGACCCCAATGGGAAAAAGGCCTCCCATGGAGGAGGACATTCCCTCTCGCGAGTCATCGGATGTGAGAAGCGTCGCATAGGCTATTTGGAGATGACGATCGTCGGATACTGACCGTATCGGCCACACAACCGCGGAAAGGCGTACTGAAGCCCCTGCAAGAGCCGAATAAGAATCCGCGATCGCCGATCATTGCCCAGATACGACCCGAGGAACTCGTTGCTGACGACGCGAAACGGACGAATGGCGTATTTGAACGGCCATCGCTGCTTTTCAAACCAGTTCAGGCTCTGCTGATGAAAATACAATCTCGGCATAGATTCCCGTTCCTGCGATAGCGCCGCCTTCTTTCTCCGAAGCCCCAAAATCCGGATCGCGAACTGCTCGATCCACCACGGCAAGGCGGCCGCCTTCCACGAGTACACCACGACGGCGCGGCCTCCCGGGCGCGTTACGCGCCATAATTCTCTGAACGCCTTGGCCTGCTCGTCCGCGGGAACATGGTAGACGACATGATTGGAGATCACGGCGTCGACCGCGTTGTCCGAGAACGGCAGATTGGTGATGTCGCCAAGGACATATATTCCTCGATCACCTAGCTTGCGCCTGGCTTCATGGAGCGCCTCGATCGAAAAATCGACGCAGATTCGCCACGCATAGTTTGCATGGTAGTCCATATAGGCACGGTGGGGGATCGCCCCGGAGCCGGCGTCCAGCAAGTACATTCCGGAAGGCGGAAGATAGCCACCGACACGCTTCATGCACAGCTCGGTGAATGCGTAGGACAGTGGCCGCTGGTCGATGAATGCCGCCGTGTCGTGATATTTTCCCGATTCCGTCAGCTTCCATCCGAACTGGTCGTAGAAATCGCGGACGATCGCCTTTTCCTGGCGAACCGACTCAGGCACCACACACCCGCCGGCAAGATCGATTGCCTTGTCCGGCGTCAGCAGAAAGATGCCCTCCTCGATTGGATATCCATAGGATCCGTCCTTCGTTTCCAGCATCGAAGCCGTTCGGTAGGTCAAGGATTGCTTCGTTATGGGACAACGCAGGATGTTCACGTCTACATCGCCCCTCGCTCCCACCGCCGCGCTGATCATTCCAATTTCCCTATTTCTCCGACCGCGTCGGCATCGATTGGCTGGGCAAGAACGACGCCCATATCGCACATGAGCCAATGCATCGGTCATCCTCTGGACTGCGAGCGCTCGTCGAATTCAGGGGGCCATATGATATACGACTATGGTTACTCAATCGAGGAGCAACGTCCGGATCTGATCATGCAATTGTGGCAGCATCCCGAAGACGTGCAACCATACTTGGCCAAATACGACATCGGTATTCGTCTCGAGGGGTGGTGTATCTATGTCCGGCAAGGTTCGGCCAACATACTATGGGACAAGCTGCCGTCCCAAACCTGCCAGTGACGGCGTTGTCGGCTTCGATCTGCTCGGCGCACAAGGCTCGATGCACCCGGCGCCTCGCTTAGATATTGCGGTTTGAAGTCAGTTGCTTCCGTCGAAACAACCTCGACATTCTGGCGCGCGCTGTCTGATCATAATACTTGTCCAGAAACGACGCCAAGGCCGTAACGGTCACGAGAACTCCAATCGTCCCTGCCACCCCGAAGTCGGCAAGCTGATAACCCAATAAGTGCTTCGATATCGTTCTGCTCCACACGATCACCGAAACCTGCATGACATAGATGGCGTAAAACGCACGCCCGAGGTGCGCGCAAATCCTTATGAAAAAGCCCGATGGCTCTTTTCTCGCTGCGGCGAGAACCAGGACTGGAAAGACGGCGATTGCCGCAAATAGATTGTAGATCGCGCGGCCGTTGATCGGTTCGGCGGCGAACACGGCCACCAGAATGATCAGCGCCACCGGCGCCGGCAATTTAATCCAATCGAAATTGCCGCTCCGCCAGATACGATAGACTGCGACTCCGGTGAAAAACGAATAGACGACGCGGCCTTCCTTCATGATGCAGATGCGCTCGCCCATGGTCATCGCCTCGACCTGATCGTGGGTCACATGGACGATCGTCGTGCCGAGCTGCCGGTGCAGCTTGACCAATTCCAGGCGCATGTCGGCGCGGAGTTGGGCGTCGAGATTTGAAAGTGGTTCATCAAGCAGAAAGGCGGCAGGCTCGCGGACCAATGCCCGGCCCAGCGGGCGGTAGGTCGCTTGTGCATTTTCAGGCCAAACGCCAGGTTCTCGGCCACCGTCATATGGGGATAGAGCGCGTAGCTCTGAAACACGACCGCGATGTTCCGATCGCGCGGCGCCAGTTCATTGACTAGACGCCCGCCGATATAGACTTCGCCCTTTGAAACGCTTTCCAGCCCGGCGACCATGCGAAGCGTCGTGGATTTTCCGCAGCCCGAGGGACCCAACAAAATCATGAACTCGCCGTCGCGGATCTCGAGGTTCGCGTCGAGGACGGCCGGAATCTGGCTGGCCCAAATGGCCGTGATGGCCGCCCGAATGATCGGCGGCGGAGAGACTATCGCGCTGGATGTCGGGACCTCGGTGCTGGCGCTGGCAGAGGTGCTCGTCTTCCGCGCCGATCTTCGGATCTTCACCAACAGTGTACCGACCGAAATTGCGCCGACCGCGAGCCGAAGCCCAGTCTACCTCCTCGGCGGCCAGTTGCGCGGGCCGGAACTGGCCGTCATCGGGCCGGCGGCGACAGCACAGGTGAGGGATTACTACTTCGATCGATTCTTCCTGGGCGTCTCGGGCGTGATCGAATCAGGCTTCTACCACTACGCGCTTGAAGACTCCGAGGTGAAGCGGGCCTTCATCGAACGTTCCAAGCAGATAATCGTGCTCTGCGATTCATCGAAGTTCGATCATCGGGCCCTGGCGCTGATCTGCGGTATCGAGCGCTGCCATGTGGTCGTGACCGACGGGCCACCCCCTCCCCACCTCGCCCAGGCATTCAAGCGCGCCTCGATCGAGGTGATGGTCGCGCCGCGGGCTCCGATGTCCGAAATTTAATTGGTCAGCTCTCGGTATCTCGAGCCGTGTCTGTTTGGAAAATCG
>WNFP01001517.1_pt1 | contig 18168 bp, 11 predicted proteins | sample 5400201 | NCBI WGS metagenome assembly WNFP01 (sample SAMN13153355, study PRJNA577476) | soil metagenome | isolation source: 115 cm saprolite under Madrone tree | place: USA:California | collected 2016-06-14 | reverse complement strand
TCGGTTCAGCGGATTCGCACTCGTCGTTTTACGCTGAAACACTATCTGCAACTTCCGCACGCGCTGGTCAAAACCTTGGAAGGTCAACAGACTCCGGTGGACCGCACTCTGGCGCAGCTGGGGACCAAACGTCACGTGACGCTCAGTCTTCCATTCTTTGTCCCGGCGATCTTCGCCATCGCGAACACCGATCTGGTCCTCACCGTGCCTCGTGGTTTGGCAAAAATGACTGCCAAGATAGCAGGCGTGTGCGTGGTCGAACCGCCTCGCGAGATCAAATCCTTTCCCTATTTCATGGTATGGCACCCGCGACTCACGAGTGAGCCGGCACACGCATGGTTTCGCGAACAACTTCGCGCCGCTGCTCACACAAGTTGAGCCAATCGTCGACAGGCACGTCTGGGAGTGCTGGGAACGCCTGAGCTTGTTTTGTCCCGAGTCACGGGCAAACCGCAGGTTATCAGCTCGCCCATTGGGGTTAGTACCGAGAAACGCCCATTTCGTCTGTGCTTGATTTCCTGACGAGATGCCGACTTCCCGTTACCAATCCGGCCAACTTGCCTGCAGCCCGTTTCTGGATAGTTTCCGCCTTTGCGGACAACTCGCTCGGCAATGAGTGTAATGGCGATGTTTCGCCAACTTGCTTTGTCACGCCTTTAAGGACGAGAAAGAAAGTGGAGCAATGCTTCATTGAATTGCTTCGGGTCTTGTAGATGAGCGAAATGGCTGACATTTGGCAGAATCAGTTCGCCTGCCCCGGGAATGAGTCTCGCCACACGATCCGTATCCTCGCGCTTGATGAGTTCATCGCGGTCGCCGTCCACTATCCAAGTGGGCACCTTGATGCTGCGCAGCTGTTCGTCCGAGAAGTGAGGCTCGCGGTCCCACATCGGTTGCATTTGTTTTGGAAACGCTTTGTATTCCCCGGGAGTCGGGGAGAGCATTTGATATTCCTTTTCACATCGGCCGAGGTAATCGTTAAAGAGTGGGTCCTTGTCCACATCCTTTGTGCCAGCGGTATCGGAATTCGCCCCAAACGCGAACAGTTTCGTCAGCCGCTCCGGATGGTTGATGGCGATGTCAAGCCCGATGATCCCGCCATCACTCCAGCCCACAAGAGCTGCTTTTGGGATGTGCAAAGTATCCATGACGGCAAGCACGTCGGAAGCCATCAGGTGATACGTGATTGGTTCGCTGTTACGGGTGCTGCGACCATGACCACGGCTATCGAGCACGATGACTTCGTACTGCCGCGCAAGAACCGGAATCTGTAGCCCCCAATACTTGGAGCTTCCGGCTCCGCCATGAACCATGATAACTGGAGAGCCCTGGCCAAAAACGGCGTACCAGATCTTGATTCCATTTACAGCCGCCATTCCGCTGCGGTCTGGCTTAGGCAAGTCGGGGGTCGACAGAAGCTGTTCCCACGGTGATGTCTGAGCCGAGAGAGTCGCACCAAGACCAAGTAGTGAGCTGAGGAGGAGACAGCAGTTCGCAACGAAAGATTTTGGCATCGAAATCTCTTGAGGCAGCGTACTCGAACATCTCGGGGTACGTGATGCTTGGACCTACGTCGGCCATCTTATACAGGCCGTGCAGTTAAATTGCAAGAAGGTTTCGACCGCTCGCTGGTCCTGTGTTGCTCGTCGATTGACGTAATCAGGCGATTACACTTATTGAGAAATGGATTCCGAGCAAACCGGAAATTGTTCGGTCCATAAGTCGGCCTTGGGGGAAGTTTCACCCGATTGCTGCTGGGAAACGCGCAAGCCGGAAGTGATCCCGGCAAACCCGATTCGCATCATTACTATCGTCATACGTCAACTAGGCCTCAAGAGTGGGAGTATGATGTTCGCGTGCAACTTGTATCGCCGTTTTGCGTCCTTTGTCGTGCAATGGGAGCGCGAGTCTCGCCTCGCGCAGTAGGAGGTAACGCATGAGAATGTGCACAATCGCAACGGCACTCGCGCTGACAGCCTGCACGGCCGCCTTCGGACAACGGGCCGAGACACCCGTACTGAAGACGGGCACCCCGCCGCTGCAGGCGACGGTTTCGAGCCGCGACGCGCTCATCGCGCGCGCAAAATCGCTTGAGCTCAACACTCCGTACGTGCCACCTCCGGGCGATCCGCTCGAGCATCACACATCTGGATACGGCAAGATCATGTGTTCAGCGGTGTTCATTACCGGCCTCGATCCCGACTTCGCGGCCGAGAACGTCGGATACTTCACCAGCCCGTACGCCGAGCGTGCAAAAGTGGGGAAACCGGTGATCGATCGCGTCCACAAGGCCGTGCACATAACGCTTCCGAACGGGGTCACGCGCACTGCCATATACCTTGGTGACCAGGGGTGCGTGACGCTCCCCGTGGGCAAGAACTCAGTGAATTTCACCCCAGTCAAACTCAGGAGCCGTCTGCCAGACGCCTCTACACGGCCATGGCCCATGGGTGATGTTCTGTCCAAAGACCCGCAGCCCGCGGAGCTCGATGCGCCCAAGGTGAAACAGGCAGCAGATGCAGCCTTCGCGTCGGCGGCAGAGATGACTGCCGCATTCGTGGTCACGTGGAAAGGACGCATCATTGCTGAAAGGTACGGAGAGGGCATCAACCTGCACACGCCACTCGAAAGCTGGTCGATGGGCAAGAGCCTGACCGCCACGCTGATGGGCGTCCTCATTAAGCAAGGCGTCTACGACTTGTTGCAGCCGGCGCCCATTCCCGATTGGCAGGGCGCGGACGATCCGCGCGCCAAGATCCGGATTGCCGACATCCTGCACATGTCGAGCGGACTGCGAATTAAGGCGCCCCAGGATCCAGACTACGACCCGTCGGGAACGTATCCTGACCACCTGTATCTCTACACGGGTAGCGTTGACTCGTTCCACTATGCCGCAACCCGCCCGCTGCAGTGGCCGCCCAACACGGTGGGCCGTTATCACAACACCGATCCTGTATTAATCAACTATCTCATTCGACTTGGCGTCGAGAAACGGGGGGAGGATTATTTGTCCTTTCCACAGCGCTCTCTCTTCGACAAGATCGGCATCCGGACGATGGTGCTAGAAACGGACCCTTTTGGAAATTTCCTGACGCAAGGGTACGAGCTCGCGTCTGCGCGGGACTGGGCCCGCCTTGGCAATCTCTATCTTCAGGATGGAGTCTGGAACGGTGAGCGGATTCTGCCCGACGGGTACGTCAAATTTGTCAGTACGCTGGCGCCTGCCTGGGAAGCTGACAAGCGCCCGATTTATGGCGGCTTCTTCTGGATCAATGGCGACGGCGAGTATCCCGTGCCCAAGGAGGCGTTCTATATGTCGGGTGCGGGCGGCCAGACCACTCTGATCATCCCGTCTTACGACCTCGTTGTGGTACGTCTGGGACACTACAAGGGCCGCGAAGCCGGAGACAAGAGCTTCAAGCGGGCTCTCGCGCTTCTTATGGAGTCCGTGCCACGGAGGAAGTGAGGCACATCGCTCGGGTAAGTTCCGCTCCACCGCCACAGACTTTAGAGCTGGTGTTGCTTGGGAATGTTCATTAGCTGCTTCAATGTTGACCGACTCTGATTCCACCTGCACGCGTACAGTGGGCTCTCGTAGAAATGACCTCCTTCGCAGGCGATTAAGGGCACCCTCTCGGCATTTTGCCTGGATCACGGGCAACCCGGAATGTATGGTCCGCCGCGTCGCCGCAAGCGAAAAGTGAGGATGTCACAAGGTTGGTCTGCGCAAATGTATACGGCCTTTGTTGCAGTGAATCACTCCTCGCCAGGATGGAATGCGCTGCACTCTCTTCCCCATTAGTTAGGCAGTCTTGAGAGACTTCACGGTCCAGAAACGATGGGAGCACCGTTCAGCAGCTTCACACTTCCTCAAACTGGCCAGCGAAGAGAGAAGGCAGTTGTCTGCACAGGCCGTAATACGCCGAACGGAACCCTACAACTTGGATAGCTCTACACTACGCGACTTCACAGGGGCTAATTGCGCATGTGGCGTATTGCCGGGCGTGTCGCAGTCATTTTCATGATACGTTTTCACTATGCTGTCCCAATACGTTAGTCCTCTTTTGTCTCTTCTGTTTCTCCTACGCTTCACACTCGCAGCGGTCGTCCTTGCACTCGTTGCATTTACAGGTTGCGCGCAAACTTTCCGCGGAGCAATTAATGGCACGGTGACGGATCCTTCGGGAGCCATCGTACTTGGAGCGACGGTAGTAGCCAGAGACCAAGCGACCGGATTGGAACACGCCACGGTAACAACATCAGACGGACAATTTGTCATTCAGGATTTACGTGTGGGCGCGTACAGAGTCACGGTCACGGTGGCAGGATTTCCCACATACGTCGTAGATAATGTCGGAGTTACGGCGGGAGCGATATATACCCTGCCCATGAAACTCTCCCTGCAGCAGCAGTCAACAACCGTTGAAGTCGTTGCAGCAACTCTGACACTCGATACCACCACCGAAATTCAAACGACACTGGTCACCGGAACGGATAGGAACTTAGCTTCTCAGAACGCCGTTTTTGTGGCGGTCAAGCGAGATCATCGTTCACCTCCATCGCTCACCTCCTATTGACATTCTATAGCAAAGGGCCTATCTTCCTGCAGGGCGTCTATAGGAGAGGCATTTGGCACCCGATCAAACCAATCTGCTGCAAGGCACGCTGCACATGATGATCCTGAAGGCACTGGCGCTTGGCGAACTGCACGGCCTGGGCGTTTCCCGTCGCATCGAGCAAATCACTAAGGTAAAGCCGGGTTCGCTCTTTCCCGCTCTACATCGCATGGAAGAAGAAGGCTGGCTGGAGTCCCACTGGGGAGAGTCGGAAAACAATCGGCGCGCCAAGTATTACAAGCTGACCGGCGCGGGACGGCGGCAACTGGAAGCGGAAACCAAGCGCTGGGGCCGCATTGCGCTGGCGATTACGCGGACGCTCGAAGCGTCGTGAAGAGAAACCTTATGGCTTTTGCTCGCATGAAAAGCTTGCTGCGCAACTTGCTGCACAAACAACACGAGAAGCGCGAGTTGGAAAAGGAAGTGCGGGGGCACGAGCTGCTGCTTGCGGACGAAAACATCCGCGCGGGCATGACCCCAGAAGAAGCGCAGCGACAAGCTCGCCTGGATCTCGGCGGGGTTGAACAAGTGAAAGAGCAAGTCCGCGAGATTCGCGCCGGCCATCTGCTCGAAATGCTTGGCTGCGATGTGCACTACGCAGCGCGGATGATGCGTCGTAGCCCAGTATTCACGACAACAGCCGTGCTGACCCTGGCCCTGGCGATTGGAGCAAACACGTCAATGTTCAGTGTGGTAAATGCTGTGCTGCTCCGGCCCCTCCCATATCCCGATTCGGATCGGCTGGTACAGATCTGGTCGACGAATCCGAAAGCTAACCGCTGGGGCATGTGGACGGCATATCCCAGATTTGAAGACTGGCGCCGCGAAAACACCGTGTTCGAAGAGATGGCCACCGCGCGAACCTGGGTGATCAGCATCAAGGGCGGTGATCATCCTGAGGCGCTGTTTGGGGTAATAACCTCGTCGCAGATCTTCCAACTGCTGCGGGTGCAGCCGATGTTTGGGCGGGGATTCCTGCCGGAAGAAGATCAGCCCGGCCACGATCATGTGATCATTTTGAGTTACGGACTCTGGCAGAGACGGTTCGGGTCCGACCGCGCCGTGATCGGGCGCACAGTGGATGTCGATCAACAGAATTACACCGTAATCGGTGTGATGCCCTCTGATTTTCGATTTCCTCCCGAACTTCCCGCGTCGTACCGAGTAGACGCCTGGCTCCCGCCAGCACCCGATCCAAGCCGCAACGAGCGTGTCAGCAATAACTATTACACATTCGCGCGCCTAAAGCCCGGCGTCACACTGGCGCAGGCTCAAGCCGAGATGGATGCCATCAATCATGGACTGGCCGAGAAGCACTCCGCGGATCGCGGGCTGGGTGTAAAGGTTGTCGGTTGGCGACGACAAGTGGGGAGCGAGGTTCGTCCGGCGCTGCTGATCCTTCTGGGTGCGATCAGCCTGGTGCTGCTGATCGCCTGCGCCAACGTGGCGAATCTTCTGCTCGCCCGTGGCGCCATGCGGCCGCGGGAAGCGGCATTGCGGCAGGCGCTGGGGGCAGGACGCGCGCGCTTGATCCGGCAATTCCTGACGGAGAGCATGTTGCTGGCCGTCTTCGGCGGAGCCATCGGGCTGCTCCTGGCCTACGAGGGCGTGGACCTTTTCATCCGGCTGGCCCCCGATATTCCACGACTCAACGAGACAACGATTGATCCGCACGTGCTTATCTTCAGCGTTGTACTGACGCTAGGAACGGCACTGATCTTCGGCATCGCACCGGCGCTACGAGGGTCCAGGACGGATTTGCAAGATTCGCTCAAGGAATCCGGCAGCCGGTTGACTATTGGTTCTACGCGCGCCAGAGCGCGTAGCGTTCTGGTCGTAGCGGAGATGGCATTGGCGCTGATGCTGCTGGCTGGAGCCGGTCTGTTGGTCCGGAGTTTCGTGCGGGTACAGCAGGTTGACCTTGGGTTCAATCCGAAGAACCTTCTCACAGCCTTTGTGATGCTGCCGCCTTCCAAATATCCGGAGCCTCGGCGCCAAGCCCTATTCTTCCACGAAGTGATGGACCGCATAGCGTCGCTTCCCGGAGTGGAATGTGCAGGAGGAGCAGACTCGGCGCCGTTGCTGACCAATGACACTGGCCCAGTTTCCATCGAGGGCCACCCTGTGGAACCGGAGATTCAAGCAGAGCGACCTAAGATCACCCCTGACTACTTCCGTGCGATGGAAATCCGTTTGTTGCGCGGGCGGACTTTCACGTGGGCGGACAGCGAAGGCTCGCTACCGGTGGCCATTATCAACGAGTCAGCGGCGCGGCAGTACTGGCCGGACGAAGACGCCATGGGGAAGCGGGTCAAGCTCGAAGACGGTAGTGCGCCGGTCTGGAGGCAGGTAATCGGCATAGTAGGGGATGTGCGACAGGACAGCGTCGTTGAAGCAGCGCGCCCCGAAGTCTACGCTCCGCTGCTGCAGGTGCCCGTGCCCTACATGGCCCTGGCCGTGCGAACACGGGCAGGACCGACGGCGCTCGCTGTGGCGGTGCGGCACGCGGTGATGGCGGTCGACAAAGATCAGCCTTTGTCTGGGATTAAAACCATGGAACAGGTGGTGCAGGATTCGGTAGCGGGTCGGCGATTCCAGATGTCACTGCTGGCTGTTTTTGCCACGATTGCCTTGGCGCTGGCGGCGATTGGCATTTACGGGCTTATGTCCTATACGGTCAACCAGCGCACGCATGAGATTGGCATCCGTATGGCACTGGGCGCAAAACGTGGGGAAATCCTGCATCTGGTGGTGCGACACGGAATGATGCTAGCGATCGTTGGAGTCGTGCTAGGAATAGTCGGAGCGTTGCTGTTGACACGCTTCCTTTCCAGCATGCTGTATGGAGTTGGCGCCAACGACCCCACGACCCTTCTCAGTGTCGCGACGCTGCTGATCGGCGTGGCGGCCCTGGCCAGCTACATCCCTGCGCGACGGGCTATGCGCGTGGACCCGATGGTGGCGCTGAGGTACGAATAGCTCGTGGTCCAAGATCCACGGTCGGATCACGGGCAAACAGGAAGTAATCGGAATTGGAGAATTTCTGACACCTCTAGTTCCGAAACTGCGTATCAGCTCTGGTTAGATTGCGACCAGAGTTCCCGACAATTACTTAAGGCACCAAGGGTGGTGTCGGTGCCGTTAAATTACAATCAGTTACCTCTGGCTGCCGCACTGTCACGGCTGCGGCCGGGTATGGGGACGAAGCTCAGAAGATACTAGAGCAGTTGCGCGAAATCTCGAAGCAGCGATACGTAACTCCCTACTTTGTGGCTCGAGTTTATGTCCCCCTTGGTAAGAAAGACGAGGCCCTTACTTGGCTGGAGACCGCCTACTCGGAGAGGGCGCCGTTCATGATATATCTGAAGATCGATCCTCGTTTCGATGACTTGCGATCTGACCGGCGCTTCCAGGACCTCCTGCGCCGCATGAACTTCCCCTGTTAGCTAGCAGCTCGCAGCGGCTCCGGCGTCATCGCCGGGCCGGGATGAGCCGGCGCGTGAGTCCGGGATCAAAAGTCGGATTGATCGGAATACATCGATTAAGAGCGGGGCTTCGACTGTGGACCGGGGAACTGCAGTCCGCGCCGCAGATCTTAAGTGCCATACTGTGCTGCAACTCGTTCAGTGCTATTACGAGCGCCCAGAGCTGCTGGCTGGTCCTGAGTCGCTGTAAATCTGCGAGTTGGCCGTCATGCGGGCGCTGTGACACAATGTGCCGCGGATTTCAACGCGCGGTCATGGCACGCAATCATACAGTCTACGACGCGCTCATTGTTGGCTCAGGCGCGAGTGGCGGCTGGGTGGCCAAACAGCTCACCGAGCAGGGCATGCGTGTCCTCATGCTAGAAGCCGGGCCGCCACGCTTACCCACGCGTGACTTCACCGAGCATGTGTGGCCCTATCAGGTTAAGTTTCGCGGTTTCGGCAACCGCCAGGCATTGCTTGAGCGCCAGCCCATCCAGCGGCTTTGCTACGCATGTGATGAATTCAGCCACCAATTTTTCGTCGACGACCGCGAGAACCCCTACACGTTTCCTCTGGACAAGCCTTTCATGTGGATCCGCGGCCGCCAGGTGGGCGGCAAGACATTCTGCTGGGCGCGCGAGAGCTACCGATATAGCGACTACGAGTTTAAAGCTGCGAGCCGCGACGGTTATGGCGAAGACTGGCCCCTCAGCTACAAGGACCTTGAGCCTTACTATGACAAAGTTGAATCGTTTATCGGTGTGAGCGGGTCGCGCGAAGGCCTAGCGCAGATGCCCGACGGCAAATTTCTGCCACCTATGAACCTTTCATGCGGCGGCATATTGGCGCGGGAGGTGATCGGCAAAAAATTCGGTTGGGTCGTGATGCCTGACCGCGTGGCGAACCTGACCATTGTGCACAATGGCCGACCTGCGTGCCACTATTGCGACGAGTGCTCGCGCGGCTGCTATACAGCCTCTTACTTCAACAGCCCGGCGGTAACGCTGCCCGCAGCCGCGCGCACCGGTCGCTTAACGCTGGTCAGTGACGCAGTGGTCAGCCACGTCATCATCAATCCACAAGGCAAAGCGGAGGGCGTGCACTACATCGAACGCACCACCCATGTACATCATGAAGCGCACGCCAAGGTAATTGTGCTGGCCGCGAGCGCACTCGAATCCACACGGATGCTGCTCAATTCGCGCTCCTCTGGTTTCTCTGAGGGGCTCGGCAATTCCTCCGGCCAGCTTGGCCATTACTTGATGGACCATTTCACGGTGGAAGGTGCGAGTGGGCTTCTGCCTCAATTCAAATCTTCCCAGCGCGAACCGCGCGGCACTCCGTGCGGGTTCCTGATTCCCAAGTATGTCGGCACAGACGGGCACGTCAATAGGAGCTTCCTGCGTGGCTATCGGTTCGATGGCGACGGCAGCCAGGAACTCTACGCACACGCCTTTGGGCTCTCGGGATTCGGCTCCGACTGGCGGCGCAAGGTCCGCGCGGAGATCCCTTATTATTTCGCAATTACAGCGCAAGGCGAGTGCCTGCCGCGCTACGACAACTACGTCACGCTCGACGCCGAAAAGAAGGACGCCTGGGGCATTCCTGTGCTGCGCATCGTGGCCAGCTACGGCGAGAACGAGTTCGCTATGGCCAAGGCGATGCGTAACGACGTCATGCAAATCCTCGAAGCCATGAAGGTCGAGGCTCCCCAAGCACCCGGCGAACACCTGAGCGTCTTCGGCAAGAACATCCACGAGTGCGGCACAGCGCGTATGGGCAAGGACCCCAAAAAGAGTGTCGTCAACAGTTTCGGCCAGCTCCACGACATGAAAAACGTCTTCGTTACCGACGGCGCAGTGTTCGTGACGCAGGGTTGCTATGAGCCCACGCTAACCATCATGGCGATTTCCGCACGCGCAGGCGACTACATTGCCTACGAGTACCGAAAGGGGGATCTGTGAGGAGTAAAGTCAGCGATTGTACAGGATTTTCAGATGGACGAGTCTGAGAACGAAATTGACGAACGGAAGGCAGCGGTCGCCCTTTCGCGCCGCGAGTGGTTACTGAGCTTGGGCAGCGCTTTAGTCCTTTCGGGTTTTCGAGGTGAGCCAAGCCAAGCCCAGCAGGAGTCGCACACAGCCAGAACGCCACTGCCCGCTGGGCTCTATAAGCCTTCCTTGGATCATCTGAGTCACGCGCTCGATAACAAAGGCACGTTCTTGCCAATTCCCCCAGGTGCCGAAACCGAATACGTCCAGCCGCGCTTGGGACCGTTCGTTCCTCAAGGGTTTACGCCGGAGGAATTTTCGGTCATCCGGCGACTCGTCGAACTCATCCTCGGCGAAGACTTGAAGAGCTCGGCAGAGGGGTCCGCACTCGGCGCGCCGGACAGCATCTACGATGAAATCGCCGAGTGGATTGACTTGGTTGTAGCTAGCGCACCAGGCACGCGGACACTGGCGCGCAGCCTGCTCGCGGACCAGCGGGCGCTAGCAGTCGCCGTGTTCGGCAGCGAAGAACCGGTACGTTATCTGGAGACATTCGAGCCCGAACGGGTGTGCCGCGAGGGGTTCACTTGGCTCAGCGAAGAATCGCAGCGGCGTTTCGCCAAGCATTTCCTCGATGTTGACGCCAGCGGCCAACACGAGCTCGTTCAGGCAATCAGCGAGGCCCGACCGGATAGGTCTGAGACTCATACAGGCACGCGCCTGTTCGATTTCCTCAAGGAGGAAACCATCCGCGGGTTCTACACGTCGCGCATCGGCCTCAAAGAGCTAGACCATACAGGAGACTCCTTCTACGGCCAGTCGCCCGGCTGCGGTCTATTCGCTGGGGACATCGTGGGGACAAAAAAAGAGTGTTTGGGGATGGTCCGGAAGCTGTTAACTGACGCCAGAGAAACGAGTTAGGTGACTTTGACCTCTCTGTTTAACAGCTGCATGCTCTACCGTTGAGCTACCGGGGAACCGCGCAACACTATTTTTTTTCATTTGTAATACAGACACCAAGATAGAGCACGGCGGGCAGGGCCATCTTTTCGAGGAAGTTACTCCCTAAGCCGCTCTGCCGCCCTACGTAGCTCCGCTAGCCCTTCCAAAGTTCCCTCGGCTGATGGCGCTCCTTCCGGAGGCGTCCACCCACGAGGGGAGCCCGCAGCAATCAACAAGCGCGCCACTTCGACATGGTCCGCTCCGCCGTGCTTCGAGGTACGGCGACCCTCGACCGCCCAAACCAACGGCGTCGCCGAGAACATGCCGTCCATCGCATTGACGCTCGCGCCGTATTGCAGCAACACCCGCACTGCGGCAGGGTGACCACCCATCGCTGCACGGTGCAGGGACGTGACACTGTCTTTGTCCCTGGTGTTCGGATCAAAGCCGCACGCGAGCATCGTTTCGAGCACCGCAACGTTGCCGTTCTCGGCCGGGCGATGAAGCATAAGGTGGTGCTCGGGCCGCAGCTCCGTTCGCAGGCCGGGCTGTGCTGCAAGCTGAGCTTCCGCGGCCGCGCGATCTGCGCGGGCGCAGGCAGCCACGAAACGGTCGCCCGCGGATAGTTCGTCATGCGCGCCGTGGGCAAGCAGCCACGCGGCGATATCGGTGTTGCCATGGAGTTCAGCCAACGTGTGCGCTGTGGCGCCATCGGCGCGCTGGCGCAACACGTCGGCGCCGTGCCGCACCAGCCGTTCGACCATGGGCAAGTCCCAACGTCTAGCAGCGACATGCAGCGGTGCTTCCCGGCCTTCGCCCCAGGCGAGGTTGGCATCTGCACCGTGTTCGAGCAGCCAGCTGGGGCCCGCCGGGTTATGGGTCCACAACATCATGTAAACCAGCGGAGGCACCCCACCTGGAATCCCGTTTACCTTCACACCGTAGCGCTGCAATAGGTCGAGTGCTTCGATATTGCCGCCGCCACCGGCAATGTGCATCGAGACACCATCGGTTGGGTTCGCTCCGGCTTTGAGCAGTAAGTCGGCGAGCCGCAGATGGCTTACGGCACAGATCGAGCCCCACAATGCCGTCCTTGGCAATTCTGGGTGCCAGTTCCAGTGATACTCGGCATTCGGATTCGCCCCAAGTGAGCATAGTTGCTGCGCGATGGCAACGAAGGCATCGACGCGCGATGGCCTGGTGACATGCATACAGGAATGGCATACGTATAGTAGCGGCTCCCAGTTCTGCGGTCCCCCGGGTTGCGTTACCAGCGCGGGATGATCGCGTAATCGCGCCTCGACCGAGGCGGTATCACCGAGAACCAGCGCAGTGTACAAATTCGCCGACGCGATATTCGGATAGAGTGAGAGCAGCCGTTCGGCACGGCCGGACGCACCACCCGTGGCGCAGCGGATGAATTCGTCGACGGCCTCGCCGAACGACAGGGTCCGTGCCTCCACTTCTTCGCGCAGGGCTGGCCAGGAAGGAAACCCATGCTCACGGGCAATCACCGACTGCGCATCGTGAAGCGCCAAATCGGCTGCGTTAATCTCTAGGAAGGACCTGCCGGAAAACGCGGGCAAGGCCGCGAAGCGGCGGAGTGCGTCCCCATCACGGGACCGAGCCGCATGCAGTAGAGACTTTGCTTGTTTCTTCAGTTGCTCAAGATTCGGGCGGGCGGGTAATTCACGTGGCATCATACATCCCCCATGCTGAGGCCTGGGTTCGCAAACAGGCAGCACGGCGGTGTAGTGCCGTTTCGATCAAACAGCTATGACGGTGGGCTTGGCCCTTCGCGCGAACCCGCAGGCGCCCTTTGAGCGCACCTCGGTATCCTACCACCGAAATAGCCCGGCAGGGAAAAACCGAACCTGCACGGCCTGCACGGAACATGGAGACTGCCTAACCTGCTCAGCTCGGGGCTCGCCGATAGGCAAGGGCCTGAAGCTAGCCAGAAACGGAGTTCGCGGAGATGAGAAGCCAAGCGACCTTCTACGAAACGTCACTTCCCACATCCGGACTTTTCTGGCGCCTCTTAGACGCTCCATAGGAATCCCGCAAGGGGCATGGCAGCGTGAGATTGTCGTTGTGTGCTAGTCACAACGAAGCGATACCATCGGGTCGATTCGCGCGGCGCGGCGCGCGGAAATGTAGCTGGCCAGCAGAGCGACGAGCGCCAGCAGCAGCGATACTCCCACGAATGTAAAGGGATCGAACGCTGCAACTCCGAACAGCAGACTGCGAATGAGCCGGGTGAGCAAAAACGCGCCCGTCAGACCGATGGCTACGCCGGAGAGCGCCAAGGTCATACCGTGTCGAACCACCATGCCGAGAATGTTGCGCTCCGTTGCGCCCAACGCCACACGGATTCCAATCTCGCGAGTATTCTGGCTGACCAGGTAGGCATTCACACCGCACATGCCGATGGTGGCCAGAACGAGAGCGACCCCGGCAAACACGCCGAGGAGCAACATGGAGAAGCGCCGGCGTGCCAACGATTCGTCCACGTGTTGCCGCATGGTCCGCACGTAGTACATGGGCAGATCGGGATCGAGAGTTCGCAGCTCCTTTCGGACGGAACTAACAAGTCCTGCCGGATCGCTGCTGCTATGCAAGGCCACGGTCATGGCGCGCGAAGGAAACTGGGTGTGCGACAGATAGAAAGCCATGCGCGGGTCGGAGTCGAGCGAATCTTGCTTTACGCGGCCCACTACGCCGACGACTGTCTGCCAGGGATCGTCGGACTTGAGTTCCACGATATGAATGCGCTTGCCGATGGGATCCTGGCCGGGCCAGAGCTGCTTGGCCATGTATTCGTCAACGAGGACGACGCGCGGCTTGCGAATGTCGTCCTGCTCGTTGAAAAAGCGGCCGCCGCGCAGGGGAATTCCCATGGCTTCAAAATAGCGCCCACCAACGATGCGTTCATCCGCGTTTAGAAATTGCTCACCGGGAAGAGGGAGTCGTCCTTCTACGGTAATGGGCGTCCAAGCAAAGGCCTGGCTTAAGGGAAGCGAAGTGATTCCGCCGCTTGCGTTCACGCCCGGCAATCGCTCGAGGCATTCCCAAAGCTGGCGGTAGATGTTCAAAATCAGTTGCTTGTCGGTGTACTTAGGGCCGGTGAAGGTGAGGTCGAAGGTCAGCACATTTTGCGGATTAAACCCGGGTTGCACGTTTTGCAGCCGGGAGAAACTGCGAATCAGCAGGCCTGCTCCGATTAGCAGAACCACGGAGAGCGCGAGTTCGCAGACAACCAGCAGGCGTCGCAGATTGTTACCATGCCCCCACACCGCATTAGAGCCGGCCGAACCGCGGCTAGCGTCTTTTAGTATGGAGTTCAAATCGAGCCGCGAGGCGCGCAGGGCAGGTGCGAGACCAAAAAGAACTCCGGAAAACACGGACAGCAGCGAGGTAAAAAGCAGAACCCTTCCATCGATGACGATATCCTGCAACCTGGGAATGCTTTTTGTTCCGAGGGCGTGGATCCACTTGACGCTCAGCATAGAAATCAAGATGCCCAACAGACCGCCGCACAGGGCAAGCAGAACGCTCTCGGTTAGTAATTGCCGGATAATACGCGTGCGCGTGGCGCCGAGGGCCGCACGAACGGCCATTTCCTGCTTACGCGCCACAGCGCGGGAAAGCAGAAGATTGGCGACGTTGGCACAGGCGATCAACAGAACAAAGCCGACCGACGCGAGCAGCACAAGCAACGACTGACGCACGTTCCCGACCACTTGTTCCTGCAAGGGCACGATGCTGAAGGTCAATCCGCCGTTTGGGGGATAGTTCTCGGGATAGTCATGCCGCAGGCGAGCGGTGATACTGTCCATCTCCGCTTGCGCCTGTGCCACCGTGACGCCGGGCTTCAGCTTGCCGACGATGTTGTAATCCTCGTTCGTGCGAATCTGGGAAGCGTTGGGAGCCAGCGGCAAGGGCAGAAAAATGTCGGCTTGTTCCGTTCCATACAGGGTTGGCAGCACCTCCCGCGGCAAAGAAAAACTTGCCGGTAGGATGCCCGCGACTTCATAAGGCAGTCCGTTGATGGTGATGGATTTGCCGATTGCTTGCGGATTACGGCCGTAGCGCCGCGCCCACATGCCGTCGGTCAGCAAAGCCGTTGCCGGCCGGCCCGGCGAATCCTCGTCTGGCACAAACAAGCGGCCGCGGGCAGGATGCACCCCCAGCATGGGCAGAAGGTTGGAAGAAGCGCGGATCACTCCCACGCGTTCTGGGTCCCCATACCCGGTCAGATTGTAATTCCCGCCAATGGCGATGGCGACTTGCTCAAATCCCAAGTGCCCATTCTTGATATCGAGATACTGCGCGGTAGAAAACCAGTCTTCCGTAATATTCAATCCAGGCGAACGATTCCACAGAATGACTAGCCGGTTCGCGTCCTCATACGGTAGCGGCCGAAGCAGCAGAGCGTTGGCCACGCTGAAGATGGACGTATTTGCTCCTATCCCGATCGCCAGCGATAACACTGCAGCCAGCGTAAATCCCAGATTCTTCACGAGCGCGCGAAGAGCGTAGCGGGTGTCCTGCGGCAATGTATTCATGAAGACGACGGCATCCTAGCATAGCCTGCTTTGTGCGTCGCCGTTTTGAACTGTCACGTTTTGAACTGTCTCTGTTTGAACTGTCTCCCGAATAGGATCGGGCGTGGTGACCGGCAGGCCCTGCATGAGATGAACGAAATTCGGAAAGGTCCAATGTTGAAAGGAGTTAGCCCGAAAGAGAACTCGCCACTCCCTGCCTAGTCCCGAAGAGCTCCACTAGCTCCTAGCCCGTCATCGTGTAGAGCGGGTTAAACTCGGCCCCTGCTTGTTTGCCTGCCATCCACCTCAGCGAGTAAACCGCTCTCGGGTCGGTGAGGCCTCCAGCGAACTTGTTGGGCAAAACTTCTATGAGGAAATGGGCCAGAAGATCCTTGTAATAGTCGATGTCGGGCTCTACTACTATGCAGTCAACTGCTCCATCCGGACCTTGAATCGTCTTCGCATTGCCTTGATGGAAAGTCAGCTGAACGTTGGTCACATCAAACTGCGTCTGTTTGTAGCTGAGAGTCGCACCCGGGTGCCAGGTGCCAGGGTCTTTTTCTTCGGCAAATGACCCCATCTTGCCGGCTTTTATCACGTCGTCGACGACTGCTTTGTCAACATAGGCAAAGAACCTGTCCTGCGCCATTGCAAACTGTAAGTCATCCCAGATAGGCTGCCAGTAGTAGTCCAGCGGGCTCTTTTCGCTGGGCAAGGTAATCTGCGACATGGCTGTGAGAAGGTTCAGCAGGCACGCCAGCACAAGTCCTTCGTTCTGTTCCATCAGGTTACTGTAGCGGCCGGGAGCGTCATTAACCCCGGCCGAGAGGATCTGCGCGAAGCGAGGCCGAAAACTATTCAGCGCTTTCCAGCTTGCGTCGCCGAAGTTTAGATGGCCATCCTTGGGAGTCAGCATCAAGTGAAGCGCCGCCGGCCGCGCCGGTGAAATGTGGACCGGCATCCAAGCTGCATCCTCATAGCCCTTGGCGTTCACGATCACGGTGTAGTTATCAAAAAAGTTGTCGAAGTAGCGTAGCTCTTTGACAAGTACTGCCGAGCCGATGCCGTCGACGTTCCCCATTTGCCACTCGCTCGGTGAACGGCCATCGTGTATCCTGGCGGACCATCTCACGGAATCGGATAGCGGCTGCCGCGTTCCGTCCACGATGTTTATAAAAATGCTTCCAGTTTGTGTTTCCTCCACAGCTCCTCCCGACGCAACGACACCGAACAACTGCGCCAGGATGTATCATTTCTCGGTACGTGAAATCAACCGTAATAGCGGCGACGTGATCTAAGGAGGTAGGCCACGCTTCTCCGTCATTAGTTTCGATGGCGAGCGGAACGCAAGCCTCGCTTCAATCTTTCGCGCGTAACAGGAGAGCTTCTCACCCACAATCATGAAAGGGTCCACAAACGGCGTTCTGGTAATTAGGGCCACGGAACGCCGCGCGTGCAACCTTGCTGGTCAGGTCGGCGCGCACGCCGCAGTTGCGGAAGCCGCTCACTGCGGGGGCAGCCGGTGATGGGTGGCCTGCTCGAACGCGTAGGCGAAGCCGATCAGCTTCGGCTCGCTGAATGCGGGCCCGGAAAAGGTCACGCCAAAGGGCGACGGCAGCGCGCCGAAGCTCGGTGGAACGGCTGCCGGATTGGGGAAGAAGCCGGCCGGCACGATCACGCTGGGGTAACCCGCGCGCGCCGGCGGGTTGGCGCCGAAGTTTGCTGGGAAGAGGACGGCGTCGAACTTCTTGCCCGTGGAGCTTCCCGGATTGGCGACGAGGCCGGCGCACTCCTCCGGAACCACTCCGGTGTAGAGCACGTCGAGGCCGCAGGTCGTTGTGAGCTTTAGGTCTAGCGCGCGATCGGCAAGGTAGTCGTCGAGGTCCTGCCCGGAACCGATGTCGAGCACGTCGGCGGCCTCCGCGATGGCCTGGCCGTACTTGAGGGCCACTTCCGGGTGTGCGCTGTTGAAGGAGATCACGTCGGAAAGCGTCTTCACCGTCTGCACCGGGATCGTCGAGCTCGACGCACTGGTGCCGGGCCCGAAGTCCTTGCTCGCGAGGTACGCGTTGAGATCGCGCTTGAAACCGAAGAGCAGCACGGTCGAGCAGGCCGGAATGGTCCCCACGGGAGTGGCCCTGCGGGCGGCGACGTTCGCAGCCGTGACGCAAGTCCCGTAGTTGTTGAGCACGTTCTGCGAGGGGATCTCGACGGTCTCCACCGTCGCACCGAGCGATTCCATGACGGCGATCGCGTTGTTCATCAGCGCGGTCCGTGCCGCGCCCAGGCCGAATTCGACCCAGTAAGGATGCATCGGCACCGCGATGTGCGCCCCTCTGAGCGCGTTCGCGTCCAGGAATTGCGTGTAGTCGCGGAAGCAGTTCCCTTCAGTCCGGCACGCGCGCGTCGCCGGGTCCTTTTCGTCGAATCCCGCGAGCACGCCGAGCAGTCTGGCCGCGTCGGTGACGGTGCGCGCGATCGGGCCGGCGGTGTCCTGGTCCGCAGTGATCGGCACGATCACGCTAGGGAACCCCGCGCGCGCCGGCGCGTTGGCGCCGAAGTTCGCTGGGAAGAGGGCGGCATCGAACTTCTTGCCCGTGGGGCCTAC